>LXNI01000118.1_pt1 | contig 96407 bp, 70 predicted proteins | sample 809091 | NCBI WGS metagenome assembly LXNI01 (sample SAMN04870527, study PRJNA318959) | sponge metagenome | biome: 01000161; feature: marine sponge reef; material: water | host: Sarcotragus foetidus | place: Greece: Milos, Mediterranean Sea | collected 2013-05-29 | depth 5-7 m | reverse complement strand
GCGAGGGCGAGACTGATTGAGTCATATTTTTTGGTTATTTGAGGCAAATATTGTACATATTGAACGAAAATAAGCGGAAAATATGGCCAATCAGGCTTGTCCGCAGTAGGTCAGTCTGTTCTCAGACAGCCTCCTTGTGTAGGTCTGGACCAGGGTTTTACCCGTTAAATAGCCAATATATGGATGTTTTTGGATGGACAATCGGATGAGTGACTATGATAATAATTGGATGGTAATGTATATCTGATTGGAAAATTAAATGGATGGCAGTGTAAAAGCAGATACGTTAGTTATCACCCGCGAAGTATTGAACTTGATTGCGGAACTCGATGAGTTCAAAGGAGCATGGGCAGCTATTGGCAGAATATCGCCGGAACGTCTCACCTCACTGCGACGGGTGGCAACGATTGAGAGCATTGGCTCTTCCACGCGAATTGAGGGAGCACGTTTGACCGATGTGGAGGTAGAACGTTTGCTGAGTGATCTTGATGTCGGAACCTTCAGTTCCCGCGATGAGGAGGAAGTTGCCGGTTATGCTGAAGTCATGGAACTGGTGTTCGAGAACTGGCAGGAGATTAGTCTCACTGAAAACCATATCAGGCATCTTCATCAAGACCTGTTGAAGTATTCCTCGAAAGACCAGCGACATCGTGGGGAATACAAGACTCTGAATAACCATGTAGAAGCGTTTGGTCCGGATGGCGAAAGTATGGGAGTGATCTTTCAGACGGCCAGCCCGTTTGATACGCCCGGATTGATGGCGGAATTAGTCGCTTGGACTGGACAGAATCTGGATGCAGGGGAATTGCATGCCCTGGCGGTGGTCGCCATATTTGTTGTCGTATTCCTGGAAATTCATCCATTCCAGGATGGCAATGGACGCTTGTCGAGAATTTTGACCACCCTGTTGTTGTTACGCGCAGGATACAGCTATGTAACATACAGTTCACTGGAGAGTGTGATTGAGCAGAACCGGGAAGCGTACTATCTGGCACTCAGGCAGACTCAGGTGACGATCCGTACGGAATCCCCGAACTGGCAGTCCTGGTTGTTGTTTTTCCTGCGTGCATTGGGCATGCAGAAAAGGCGACTGGAGCAGAAGATCAGTCGAGAACACTTGATTCTGGGGAGTTTGCCTGAATTGTCAGTCCATTTGCTGGAGTTATGTCGGGAGAGAGGGCGACTGACCGTGGCAGACGCGACCAAATTGACTGGACGAAATCGCAATACTATCAAAGACCACCTCAAGGCGCTCACCAAAACGGGCCATCTGAATAGACATGGAGCCGGTCGTGGTAGCTGGTATTCGATATCTTAGATCCTGTGGTCGACTTCCTCAATCCGGGTCTGGCGAGACGGTAGAAACTTACGAACCTTGTTCGATTATTTCTGAGGGAGTCTGGTACCCGGAGGTGATGTGTTCGGCAAGCCACTCGGGGGAATCATTTCTTGGCAGCGTCAGCGCCGGTTCACCCTTGCAGCTAATGCGGTAGAGCAGGCGCACGTCGTCAACCGATTGGACGTCACCCTTGAGCCATGGGAAGCTGTGCAGGGTCATGAAATTATCCCAGATCGTGACGTCACCGACCCCATGAGAGTGATCATAGCGAAACTCGGGTTGCAGAACGTGGGCTTCCAACTCATCGAGAAAGGCACGCGAGGCTTCCTCCGGCATCCCATCCACTTCGACCGGAGGTCGACTCCTTGGTCGCGAAGCCCAGATCGGGCTGTGCAGTGATTTGATGCCGGAGCGGGGATTGGTGCGAACCAATGGAGCGAGCCATCCTTCGTCTGAGTCGAATATTCGCCTTCTGATTTTAACGCTGGACAGACGTGACTGCTCATCACTAGACAAGGCCGCAAATGCCGCTGCCGTATCGGCAAACGGTGTCTCTCCGTCGCGCGGGAGTTGCCTGCGCAGGTGCATCAGCCTGTTACTGGAACCTTCAATATAGGGATCTGATGGTTGTGTTTCGTCCCACGGTAGATCCTGAGCCCAGTGACCACCCTGGGCGTTTCGCGAAACGGGCGCCTTGTGGGCGAGAAACATCGATACCCAGAGCGGTATTTGTTCATATTCGATGTCTGTATGCCAACAGTCTCCGCCCTCGAATACTTTCCTGAGCGCTTGACGGTCTGCTTTGGTATCGTGGCCGCGAATGTTCGCCGCCACAAGTACGGCTGGCGACTCGTGGGGTAGACACTGCAACTCTGCAGGAAAGACCGCGTTAACGCTGGCGGTAACACTCTGATCGAGTGGCCGTATTTTACCGCCGTGAGCGTAGTTACTCGGGTGAGGCAGTGGCGCACCCCAGTGGTTGGCGAATCGCTCGAAACGGGCAAGCGAAAACGTCGTCAGGTTCTGATCCGGCAGGGACAGGATGCGATACTGGCTCAATGCATCAAGCAGACAGGTGACTTGTTCGGGACTCAAGGACTTGCTCAGATCGATCCCGCTGATTCTCAGCCCTGCGCCACAGGCTGCCAGAGGACCTTCAACACACACTGATGGACCAAAACTCTGCTGTACCTGCTGGTCGATGGTCATGTGATCAAGTACGTTCAGGATGACAATTCACGGGGCCTTCTGACCACGGATCACGCCATCAGCAAGCAGCGAGTCAATGTCGTCGTCAGTGAGACCAAGGTCCTGCCCAACCACCTCGCGGGAGTGTTGACCCAGAATCGGCGCAGCTTTGATCGGTACGTCGCTCTCTGACATCCGGGGCGCCCAACCAAGCAATCTGATCTTGCCGAGTTCAGGATGCTCGACCTCATGCACAAAACCTCGCTCAGCCAGGTGCGGGTTCTCATATAGCTCGTTCGTGTCCAGTACCGCGCTTGCGGGCACTCCCGCTTCACAGAATTCGCGCATCGCGGTGTACTTGTCTCGTTCGGCGACCCAGGCGGAAATCTCTGGTACCAGCGCATCTACATTCTTGATCCGGTCTCTTCGACTGCCAAATCGCGAATCTTCCAGAAAATCCAGACGACCTATCACCGCACAGAAATTCTCCCACATGGGCTCTGTGGTCCCCATCACATACAGATAATCGTTCGGGCCACCGCCCTTGCACTGGTACAATCTGGAGGTTGGCATATAGCCGTTACCTGACCGTGTCGCGGGTTCTGTACCGGGACGCTGCCCCCTTGCAGCAGCAGTCCTCAGGTACCAGGTCATCGCTTCCTGCATCGAAACCTCAATCTTTTGACCTTTGCCTGTTTTAAGCTTCTGAACATAGGCAGCTGTAATGGCAAGTGCCATCTGGACACCGGTTCCTGCATCACCCATGGTCGGTCCCGGGCGCATTGGCGGCCCGTCAAGCTCTCCGGTAATAGAAAACGCTCCCGCTGCAGCCTGGGCGACCATATCGAAACATTTGTAGCCGGACCACGGACCAGACAGCCCAAAACCCTTGATCCGTGCGTAGATGATCCCCGGGTTGACGGCTTTCATTACGTCATAACCCAGATCGAGCCTTTCCATCGAACCCGGGCTGTAATTTTCGATGAACACATCGTAGTTTGGCAGCAGTTCAAGCAGTAATTCCCTGCCTTCTGATTTGCGCAAGTCGATCGAGATGCTACGCTTATTACTGTTCCATGTTATAAAATAATCGCCGTGTCCGGCGGGACCACGCCCCGGGTCGCCATCAAAGGATTCCACTTTGACCACATCGGCGCCAAGCCATGCGAGTGCCTGGGTGCAGCCAGGTCCCGCCTCATATTGTGTCATATCAAGTATACGCAGGCCCTCAAGTGCTCCCATCAAAAACCTCCCGGTATTGTAGTCATTGAGTCAGTTCCCCCGATGGCGGTTGCACAGCGCAAAGACTCAGTAAACACGTTGTCCGTTAGCCAACGTGTCATCCCAACGATGTAATTTCAGATAATCAAGGGCACGCCGCAGCCCCTGGCGGTCCTCGCCACCGTGATCACAAGTAAGCGCTTCAAGCGCCAGCGCCGGTATGTAGCCAATGGCGTCGTCAAGGCTGGCAATAAGCAGATCTTCAAATTCTTCTATTGGGATATCGGAATTCAACAACGCACACAACGCATTGAATCGCGCCTGATTTTCGCCGGTCCAACCCCCGCGCTGGTTATGCTCCTGCCAGCAAGGATTGTCCACGGTCAGTATTTTTTTTATGGAGGGCAGCGCAACACGGGTATTGGCGCCGATAAAGGCCATCGCATCAAGACTTGTGCGCGCAACCTGATGCAGTTCATGATCCACAAGCTCCGCCAGGTCGGCCATGGCGCAGGCAGCGGGTTTACCGATCTGTCCCAGGGCAAAAGCAGCGTTGATCTTGATCCAGGCATCATCAATCCTGAGCAACGCAATCAACGGCTGCACGGCGACCTCACCCATAGCGCCCAGCGCATATGCCTCGTCCTGCGGTACACAAGCGACATCGTTCCAACGACGTTCATAAGGATCTCTTTTCGGAACAAACGCACCTGCCTTGTCCCTGTGGTACGACACACCGAATTCACGCCGCTGACCCGCGTATTGAAGCAAGCTTTCCTGCAGCGGTTCAATGGCGTCGGTACCCATAATGGCGAGTTCGTAGATGGCTTCAAGACGGGTCTGCTGGTCGATGCCGTTGAGTAGCCCAATCCATCGTTGTATGTCTCCTGACGCCACCCGGTCAATATTTGCGGAACGCGGTGCGGCACGCATCCAGTCCCAGATATAGGACCAGGCTTTGCTGTGATCAAACCTGCCCAGGCGTGCCTGTGGCGCCCGCCAGGAAGTGTTGCCACCACACCAGTCCGGCGCTGTGGGGTTGCTCCTGCGCAGGAACACGAACTTGAACATATAGCGACTCATGTCTGTCAGGTTACTGAGCGCGGCATGGGCGATATCAAATGCGGTCAACAGGCATGTGCCTGCCTTGATGCGGTCTGAAACAAACGCAAATGGATAGTCGCTTTCATGCAGGCAGGCATGCAGATGGGTGCCCGGAATGACCCGGGTGGGACCGCGTTCGACCGGCGTATCCTGGGGAAAGTAGATGATCATGGCGAGCCGGGGAACATGATACCGGGCCCGGCCGAGAGGACACTGGCCATCCTGGTGCCAGGCGCTGCTGCCCGATGATCCTTTGCCCATGATTGGACCATGCTCATCACCGTTCAGGGACACCTCCCGCGCCGCCTCGTCAAGTGGTTCACTGGCATGCATAAATCGATGCGGATGAAGAATGTAGTCGTCTCCCAGAATGCTTTGCAGGGCGCCGTGGATGACCGGGGCATCCAGTACATGCTGCAATTCTGTAATCCGGGGCAATACATTGTTGCCCATGTTGAATTCATGGGTATTGTTCCATTGGATTTTTTCGAAGATTTGCTGATTGATGGCAGGTGCGACGCCGCTATCAAGCACCAGAACGCCATCGCAGATAAACCTGCGAACCTGTTCGTCGTCCAGTTTGATGCTGTTGCGCTTCAATCCGGTTTCCTCATTCCTACGGGCAGATCATTGCAGTGTATCGCGTTTAGCGCAAGGGTCGGAAGAACTTGCGAATATCATTGACGAGCAATTCCGGTTCCTCGGTCGCGGCAAAATGCGCGCCGCGATCAAACTCGGTCCAGTGCACAAGATTTGATTCACGGGCAAGCTCTTCCCGGGTCTGGTTAAGCCATCGGCAGACAGAAAAACCGCAGGGAACTTCTATTCTGGTACGGACTTGATCAGCACTATTATGCGCATTTTCGTAGTACAGGCAGATACTGCTGTAGATAGTCTCCGTGAACCAGTAAAGCGAGATCGTGGTCAGCAGTTCGTCCTTTGTGAAACGCGATTCGATGTCGCCATGACAATCGCTCCAGGCTTGCCACTTCTCGACGATCCAGCCTGCCAGTCCTGCAGGTGAGTCCGTTAACCCGTAGGCCAGCGTCTGTGGTCGTGTGCTCTGGATATGTCCGTACCCGCCGCCATCGGCAAGTCGGATCGTACGCTCTTCGTCGCTTTCGCCGGGTTTCGGAGCCAGCCGGGGGATACCACCGACCAGGCGGTGAATGCCCACGACTCGCTGTGGGTAATTACGGCCGATCAGACCTGTCACGGTTCCGCCCCAGTCGCCTCCATACGCACCATAACGCTCGTGGCCCATATCCGACATCAGTCGGTCCCACAACTCGGCGATGCGTGCCGGGCCGTATCCAGGAACAGTGGGACGCTCGGAGAATGCGTAGCCAGGCATGGAAGGGATGATCACATCGAAGGCATCAGTGGGGTCGCCGCCATATTCACCCGGCCTGGCCAGTGGTTCAATGACCTTGTCGAAGTCATAGAAGGTGCTGGGCCAGCCGTGGGTGATTACGAGGGGCAGGGGATTGGGTCCTTGCCCCGAGGCGTGAACGTAGTGCAGACGAAACCCGTCGACTTCACGCATGAAGTGGTCGTGGCGGTTGAGGGCTTTCTCCTGCGCACGCCAGTCAAATTCATCGACCCAGTAGGCACAAAGCTCTCTTAACCAGGCGTTGTCAGTGCCGTAAAGCCAGCCGGACCCGGGCTTTAAATCAGTTGGCCAACGCGTACGTAGCAGCCGTTCGCGAAGGTCTGCCAGCGCTGTGTCCGGAATCTCGATCGTGAACGGCGACGCTGTCATATCATTGACTTACACTGTCCGAGAACAGGGTTGCGCGTACATGCAGGATTCGTACTTCTTATTCGTACTTTACCTTGTACATTCCACCACCGCCGCCACCACCGGTGCCAAAAGACCGCTGCCAGACTCCAGGGGTAACACAATCGGGTGGCAGCAGTCCGGAACAGGGGTCCTCTGGTCGAATCCAGGTTCTGATCATGCCCGGTACCCATTCAGCAAAATGGGTCCCCCGACGAGGTGCGTTGGGGCCAAGCCCCTGCCTCAGTAGAGTCATACCGCCGCCGTTGATGTGAAACGAAACCGTGTTGCCGCCTTCGGTCCCGTTTTCCTTGAGCTGCTTTATGGTGGCATCATCGACGCCGCCCGGGGTGAAATCCATGGTCAGACTTGGTTTGCCTTCGTAGATGACTTCAGAGTGTTCCTTCTCCACCGTCATCTCATCCGCAACATATTTAGGCCATCCCCAGCAGTTACCTTCCAGTGCAGTGTGAAAGTTTGGTACCGGCACCAGGATCACCAGCCACGATTCAATACCATCCGGACATAAAGCCTTGACCATCACGCGACCTTCGATGAAATTGACTGGCGATTGGTTCATATCCCAGTACGAAACCATTATCTGTGGCTTTTCCGGCATACGCAGAGGTGGGTACATGTATGACTCGTACAGATCAAGGTCATAAGGCTCGATGATAGTGGTGTGACCGAAGGACCCTTTCCCAGCCTTGTCCATCTCCTCGATCTGCTCAGATGTCAGCTCCGGGCCGGGTTCTCCCATGTCCAGATCCATGTTGAAGATTGCGTCCCGGGTTGGGTCCGCGACCCACTTGCGAACGTTTTCGAGCAGAATTCTCGCCACAATTGCCCGATCCAGGTCAGTTTTTACATTCCTGAAATTGAACTGTTTGCCGTCTGCGTGTTTTTCTTTAGGGTAAGTAACAATCGTCCCCATTTAACTCCTCCTTTAAGGCTTGGTTTTGAATTACTTGTATTGCTTGGTCGTCTATTTATTCGTACTTCACCTTGTACATTCCACCGCCACCACCACTGCCACCGGTGTTAAAGGTACGCTGCCATACTCCAGGTGTAACACAATCAGGTGGAAGCAGTCCGGAACAAGGGTCCTCAGGACGGATCCAGGTTTTGATCATACCCGCTTCCCACTCAGCAAAATGGTTTCCCAGGTATGAGGTACGGGCACTTTCCGGGCCCAGTCCCTGCCTGATTAAAGTCATACCGCCGCCGTTAATATGAAACGACACCGTGTTGCCGCCTTCAGTCCCGTTATCCTTCAACTGCTTTATGGTAGCATCATCAAGCCCGCCAGGGGTGAAATCCATGGTCAGACTTGGCTTGCCCTCGTAGATGACTTCAGAGTGTTCCTTTTCTACCGTCATCTCGTCGGCAACATATTTGGGCCATCCCCAGCAGTTACCCTCCAAAGCAGTATAAAAATTCGGCACTGGCACCAGGATAACCAGCCAGGACTCGATACCATCAGGACACAAGGCCTTGACCATCACGCGCCCCTCGATGAAATTGACAGGTTTATGGTTCATGTCCCAATACGAAATCATGACCTGCGGTTTCTCCGGCATGCGCAGCGGCGGGTACATGTAGGACTCGTACAGATCAAGGTCAAAAGGCTCAATAATAGTGGTGTGGCCAAAGGTTCCGGCGCCTGACTTGTCCATCTCCACGATCTGTTCCGGTGTCAGCTTCGGGCTTGGCGTCTGGGGTAGATCCATGCCGAAAATCGCATCCCGTGTCGGGTCGGCGATCCACCTGCGAACGTTCTCAAGCAGGATTCTGGCAAGAATCTCCCGATCCATTTCATCCTTCATGTCAGCGGGTGTCATCTGCTTCCCACTGGCGTGTCTTTCTTTTGGAAAAGTTACTAGCGTGCCCATGTTCAGGTCCTCCCTATAAAGGCGTTGTTTTGATTACCAGTTCAATGCTACAGATCGGCAAGATCGACTGGGATGCCGGTGCGGGACGACTCCAGGATACCAAGGATTATCTTCACCGTTTCGATGTTGTCGCGACCACTGCTGATCGGCTCGGCGCCCGTTCTGATACATTCCTCAAAGTGCAGCGTCTGGTTGATAAAGGCGTTCCTGCTTGGCAAGCCGGTATCGGATGTATCAAAAGTGTCGAATTCCGGGTTCAACGTTTCTTTGATCGTTTCTTCGAACGACCGGTCAGATGATCTTCGTGCGGCTCGCGCAGCATCCCTTTCCGCGGATTTGACAGCAAATTTGATAGGCCCAAAGTGGGATCCTGCCTGTTCTCTGTTTTCCGGGTGGGTAGAGTGAATGGTCCCCTTGCTGCCCAACATCATATAAGAGGCGTGTTCGGGTGTGAGATAGGTGGTCCAGCTGGCAAATACATCGCCGATGACGCCGTTCTCGAATTCCATGGTTGCAGCGCACAGGTCTTCGGCGCCATTCTCCATTTGCGGCTGTACGGTCCTGCGAATCCCAAATATTCGTTTAACGTTGCCAATGTAATAGCGCAGCAGATCAACGTGATGGACAGTGTTGAGCATCAGGACCCCGCCACCGGCAGCGGCGTCGTTCATCCAGGATTTATTCGGGCCCTGCATGATCACGTGGGTTCTACATGCTTGAATCTCGCCCAGACCGCCAGCATCAATGAATCGTTTAACAGCGGCAGTTTCCGGCGAAAAACGCACCATCTGGGCAACCATCAGGGTTACCCCCGATTTATCGGCAGCGGCAATCATGTTTCGACATTCATCGCCAGTGTTCCCCATGATTTTCTCGACCAGCACATGCTTGCCGGCTTCGGCAGCTGCTATTGACTGCTCGGCATGCTGGGCATGCCCGGTGCAGATGTCTACGGCATCAATGTCGGCATTGCGGAGCATGTCGTCAAGGTCGGTGTAAACATCGTTGATACCCGCATTAACAGCAAACGCCTGAGCCAGCGGCTCAACAATGTCGCAACATGCTGTAAGCTGTACCCGATCGGGATGCTCCAGGTACACCGGCAGATGGGCCTTGGAAATACCGCCAGTGCCTACAAGACCGACTTTTAGTGGCTTTGACATAAATTTCTACCTCATTTTTTGATTATTTGTCGTTTTTACTATCAGTAACACTGTCGTCGCCAGGATTCCCCTGTTTGAGCCAAATTCGATAGACCTGAAGATGTCTGACCAATGAAACATCAGGTGCAAAATAGACGATTTGTTTCTGTCGTGGGCTATCAGTAAAAAAGTTTCGCGGACCTGATCGAAAAGGTGTATGACGAGATTCTTTCAAGTGGCACAAATGTGAAACCGGAAACCCGGCCCCGAAGGGCCGGTAATAAACTCAGAGTTACAACCTCCAGTTGACCTCCACTCCCAGGGTACGAGCGCGTCCGAAATTGTAGCCCTGTTGATTACGTTCGTAGGCAACAACCTGATCGAAAGCATTGTTTGCGTAAAAGGCGATGTCGTAATCATCACGCCGCAATGTGAGCCTGAAATCCGTCTTGTGATAGCGTGGCGTCGGGCGCTCATTGTCGGGGCCTCTCCATTGCTCTGCTACCACATAATGCTCGCCTCGAGCGGTTGCCTGAAATCCGGCGAGCTCGAAGTCATAGGACAGTGAAACATTGCCGGTGTATTCAGGACTGGCAGGGATGCGGTTACCCACCTGGACACCGAGCGCGGTAGAACCCGCAACGCGTGCGTCATTACCCGCGGATGCTGTGCCGATTTCCGCTTTCCACATCCAGGCGCCACCGGCTCTAAGGGTCAGCGCTTCGGTCAGATGGCTCTCAAGCTCAAACTCCAGGCCTTCTGTTTCTGCATTGCCGGCATTGTCGGCATACGAAAATGGAAACGGCGAGACACCCGGGATATCAGGTGAAAAAGATTCGACATCGATGATAATGTCTGTCCAATCGATCTGGAAATAGGCGGTGGTAAAGCTGAACCGGCCGTCTGCCACCGTCGCTTTCACACCGAGTTCCAGACTCTCAGCCTGGTCTCCCTCAATGGTCTGAATATCGACCAGTAAATCATAGAGACCGTCAGCGGCCGGGGAGGTTCCCCGGAATGGTTCCACCTGGGCGATTCGATCAACAACCGCGCCTTGCACAATACCGGGACGGAAGCCGTGTGACCAGATACCGTAGAGCATCCAGTCATTGTTGGGTCGCCACGTTAAACCCACCTTTGGTGAAGTCTTTGTATCGTCGTCAAGCCTGAATGAAGTGTCTATAGTGTTCGACGGATTGAAGCCATTCACATAATCATCAACCTGCACTTCGACGTCGGCGACGCGGACACCCAGAGTGACTTCCCACTGTTCGGTGATGGCGTAGCTCACCTCGCCAAAGTAAGAAGTTTCCTCGAGATAGTTTTCGTCACGGGAACCCGAGAAGAGAAACCTGTTCAGAAAACCCCTGACGATGGTAGCCTGACGTTGCGGCGTTATTCCGGGATTGAAGAGCCATAGCAGGCTGCAGTGCTCATCGAACAACTGCCCATCCACTTCGGTCTGCAATATCCCCGCATAGGGCACTTCATCCGGGCACGGTGCGTGGCTCCCGTCGAATCGATAGCTATCCTTGAGGTAATAGCCAACGGTCCACTGCAGGCGGCTGTCTGTGTTGGAGACCAGACGCACCTCGTATGAATCGCCGTCAGCCCAGCTTATGCAGGTACTGTAGCAGATCTGACCGGACATGATAGCGCCTTTCCCGGTCTGTGGATTGATGGTGGGTGCAGTGGAAACATCACATTCTCCGGTTGGCAAAAAGCTGAAAGTTGGAGAGAATCCGCAGTTATTGTCCTCCACGAACCGCCTCGAAAAATTAACGTGCGGCGGCGATTCGTCACCAGCCCGTTTCGTATACCTGTCGTAGGATGACCAGGTTCCCGTTAAGGTTGCGAACGGCAGGTCCCATGTGAAGTCAATGTTTTTCAACTCATACTCATCGATAGTCCCATCGAGATCGGTTCCCGCCAAGGTCGGGTGGGCCTTATGGGTGATGTATGGATCTCGGGCGAACTGTGCGTTGTGGTCACCTGAACAGTCGAATTGGTTTGGATAGGATGGTATTTCTATGAGGTTAACATCGGTACGAAGTTCTTCGTAACAGTGAAAACCAATGGCTGGTCCTCCCCCCGTCATATCAACGTCCATATACATTACATTGAGTTGGAAATTTTCCGTAGGATAGAACCCCAGGGTGACCCGGCCACCTGTTTCCTTTTCCCAGTCAGTATCTTCTCCTCTACCGGGTGCGTCGAGCAGACCCTTCATGTCACGCGAGTACAGGATGGCCCGTATTGCTGCTTTCTCCCCGACTGGAACATTGACCATGCCGTCGACACGGTGCCCAAACCCGCTGGAGTGGGACATGGTATCCGTTGACGCCCTGACCGCAGCATCGAAGCCATCCGGGTTGGGCTTGTTGGTGATGTAACGTATTGCGCCACCCATAGCGCCCTCGCCGTAGAGGGTTCCCTGCGGTCCTTTCAGCACCTCGACCCGCTGCAGGTCAAACAGTGGAATAGAAAAGTGTTGGGCGTCACCATTGGTGGACCCGATTGGCATATTGTTCAGGTAGGCGCCAACGGGCGAACCATTACCCTCCGCGTAAGGAGAAATGCCGCGAATAGTGACATCGTTAAACCCGGATGTTGCTTTCTTCAGGTTGAGACCAGGAATGTTGTTATACAGGGAGAAGATGTTATGGATACCTTTATCGATGATCTGATCTCCGGTTAATGCTGAAATCGAGATCGGCGTGTCCATTAAATCCGTGTCCCTGTAGGTGGCGGTTACGACGATTTCTTCCATCGCCGACACGCTTTCTTCATCTTCGGCGTCTGCTGCTACAGCAGGCGCGCTAATGAGTGCAGCAGCAAACGCAGCAGCAAAGCGTCCCAGCCACGGCTTGTGTTGTTTCTGATCGTTCCTCATGCTCAACATCCTCTCTTTGGAATTGATTTTCATTTGACTCTCTCCCGGTACGCCGCAATCGACCTCACAAAATTCGATCACCAGCACACCCATCTCATTGAGTTTGCCGGCAAGCCGGGTGCCATCAAGTAATCGCACCACCGCAACTTCCAGCTCGTATTCCCCCACTACCTCATGAGTAGGGATTCCGACTACCTTGTCATAAGGAAACAGCAGCGGCACGTTAGCCTGTTGCGCAAGCATGTTCAGCGCACCGGGCGCCATCTGCGCGGGGATGTCGAACCTGTGAAGCGGGTCTGCGTCCGCGTCAATTGCAAGGAGTAAAAGCAATACAACAGCGGCCACTGACTGCACCCCGCAGGGCGAACTGCACAGACCTGAGGACAATCCCCATTTCCTCATGACAGGAAATCCTCAACTAAAGAGACAGGTGACATGGGAGAAATCCACCAACTCACGTCGTAATTTGTTTATTGCGGCTCGGGAGCCGCTGCAGAAAGATAAATAACTTCATCCTGCACGTGTTCCGCATGCAAGCCAAAGTTCAGCACCAGCGTGTCTATCAGGCGGTCTGTATCGCCCAGGGGGAAATATCCGCCGATTTTCATTTGTCTGATGGCAACGTCGGAAATAACGATCTCCACCGGCGAATACCGTGCCACTTCTGCGATTACGTCTTCCAACGGATCATTGGCGAAGCTAAGCATTCCATCGCGCCATGCAAGTTTCTTATCAATGTGAACCTGGTCCGCAGTTGCGACACTGTCAGGTGTGATACGTGTCTGCTGACCAGCGGTGGCAATGACCGGTTCGACACGCGCCAGTTGTCCTGAGGTGGCAATGACCGGATTCGAAATGACGCTTTTGACATCGGTGGATGGCACCGGGTCAATGCGAACGCGACCCTCAGTGACAGTAACTTCGAACACCTTGGTATCTTCGCGACGCACCGCAAAGGCGGTGCCAACGGCGGTGACGGAACTGTTCCCGACCCAGACGACAAAGGGTCGCTCCGGCATTGACGCGACAGTGAAAAATGCCTCACCCCGTAGCAGGTGTATGGCGCGTGTTTCCCGTGTATAGGCAACCTGCAGCACACTGCGGGTGTTGAGTTGCAGTACAGAACCATCAGGCAGGTCGATTTGCTGCTGATCGCCGATGGGGGTCGAATAGGTGGCGCTGTAGTTTAAATCCGGTGCTGAGTTTTCCAGCAAGGCCAGCGATACCAGCAGCGTCACCGCCAGGGCCGCAATACTGGCGGCAATGGCCGTAACCGGGCGCCCCCTTCGACCCGGTTTCTCCATGACGTTGCGATAGGCACGCAAGGCATCCAGTGAGTCCCAGGACCTGGCCTGTTCCTCCAGTGCGGTGCGATGCCGTTTATGTTGACCAGCCCAGGCGCGCAGTGACTTCATATCTGAGATGGACAGCTTGCCGGCATCCAGTTTTGCAATCCAACTGGCTGCAACCTCATCGATCGAGTCAGTATTAGGGAATTTGACGACTTGTTTCATTTTCTGCTGTTCCTGGCCTGTTTCATCAGTTTCAGACCGCGCGCGATGTGTTTTTCTACCGTGCTTTCGCCGATACCCAGTTCGACAGCGATTTCTTTCTGCTTCATTTCGAAAATCTTACGCAATACGAAGACTTCACGTACTCGCGGTGGAAATCCGTCAACCATGTCACGGATTGATTCCAGTTCCTCGGTGAACATGGCCGCCGTCTCGGGGTCAGACGGTCCCGCTATCTGCTCTTCATATAAGACAGCCAAGTCGTCCAAATCCGCTACATTGTCTGTTCGGCGTCCTTTCTGTTTGGCATTTTCGTTAAGCATCAGGTTCCGGGCTGTCCTGAACAGGTAACCTACAGGAGAGTCGACCTTTGTTCTGTGTTCTGCCGCATAGGCCCGGACAAAAGACTCCTGCATGAAATCCTCGACGTCTTCCTGCGAACGGAAAAAGAGGTGCAGGAAGCTGCTGAGAGTATGCCGGTTAGCCAGATATGCCAGCGTTACGGGAGACTGTCCCTTTGTTTTGTCTTCTAGACTGCCCATCTCAGTCCCCTGGCCTGAAATCTCAATTGACATTACTCCTATAGTGAAGGGTTGGCAATGTTTGAACAGAATAAGTGATATACTCGCTCACCCATATTTCATCAAATGGTCCACTGCTGTGAAAGGGTGCATTTTGTTGTCCGATGAGGACATACGGCATTTTATTTGTGATGGTTTCCTGCAGCTCAAATCAGAACTTGATGGCGCACTGCATCGGTGTATCGACGAACGTCTGCGCTGGGCTTACGAGAAAGAATTCAAGATGGGTAATAACATTCTTGCGCGTGTGCCTGAATTGCATGATGTTATAGAAAGTCCCAGGATTCACGGTGCACTTACAAGTATTCTCGGACCTGATTATCTCCTTTATCCCCACAGAGCCGTGCATACGAGCACACCAGTCGCGCATCCCAGGGTCAAGTACGCTCCAGATGCCGATATGCCTGTAATGGGTAAAGGCTCTCTTGCGGGCTCGGGATGGCATCAGGATGCACAGAGTCCTCTTGCACGTGCGCGCTACCATGTGCCGCGTTACGTGATTGCATTTTACTTCCCACACGACACAACGATCGATATGGGACCGACACGGTTTCAAGCCGGCAGTTATCTTTATTCCAATCCCGGAACGCCGACCGCCGTGGTGTTGCCCGAATTCATACCGGCCGGCAGTGTTTTCCTGCTGCACTTTGATGTTGTACATGCAGGTTTCCCCAATTACAGTGATCTGGCCCGATATATGGTGAAGTTCATTTTCGCGCGTACCAGGCATCCGGTTTACCCAAGCTGGCGCAATGAGGAAGTTGCCTGGCGTGAACCACAGCAACGCATCACCCCAAACCACTTGCCCAATACCTGGTCTTATATTTGGCACTGGATGCGCGGTGACCCTCCTGTGCCGCGAGAGGTCAGCCGCCCGGTCAGCACCGGCCAGGAACAGCCAACTCGTTTGGAGGCGATTTATACGGCGCGCGACGTCATGGAACTGGCCAACACCTTGCAGGCGAAAGCTGGCCTTGGAATGCACGAACGAATCCTCGTAAAAAACCCTGACGGCAAGACAATTCCTGCCGATCTTTTGAGTGGGAAGTCACGGCAAAGGTTGCAATCCCAGGTGCGACGCTGGAACGAGCGTGCCATAGTGATGGAGGACGCGACGTACGCGCTTGCGTCACTGGGAGAAGCAAGCATTCCTGCTTTAACGGAACTCGTTAATCATGAAGACCCATGGGTCGCGATTAACGCATGCTTTGCTCTGGGTGAGCTTGGCTTGAAGGCTCGTTCAGCGGTGCCGGCCATCGCGAAACTCCTTGACCACCCACTGCAACAAGTGGTTCGCCAGGCACTGGACGCCCTGGGAGCAATCGGCATTGGCATAACCGTGGCGTTACCGAATATCAGGCGCCTAATCACGATGAGCAATCCCGATTGGCAGGAACCCCAGGTGGTGCGTGGCTGGACAGGTGAAGACGGCGTACGACTGAACGCAGTACAAGCGCTGCTGAATGCTACCTATTGTGAGGACAATGATCTCGACGCCATCGAAGACATCTTCATATGCGCACTGGATGACAGCAACGGTTATGTGAGTGCAATTGCATGCGAAGGTCTTGAACGCACTGGTTCACGCAAAGCAACGCAGGCTGCACTCGGTTACCTGAAGAGGCGTCGCTGGGACGACAGCCTTGCGGCTGGTAAGCGAATCTTCTAGAGCGGAATATAGGGGTCATCTGATTCGTGGCAGAACCTCCTCACTATAACCACCCTGACCCCCAACAGGAAAAGGAAAAATTATGAAAACCAAAACTCTGGGACGGACAGGTCTGAAAGTCTCTATTGTCGGGCTTGGCGCCATGTACTCCGGAAAGCCGGCGAATTCTGGTATCAGCAGTCCTGATATGAACTTTGATCTTGGCGTAAAGACTATTCAGGCCGCCATTGAGAACGGCTGTACACTCGTCGACACCGCTTACGTCTATTCTCGTGGTGGGTCTGAAAAGATCATTGGCGAGGCGCTCAAACAGCGCCCGGATCTGGCAGCAAGATGTACTGTCGCTACCAAAGTCGGTTATCTCGGCGAAGGCAGGGACCATACATTCGACGGGATTTTGCGTAGTTTTGAAGGCAGCCAGAAACGCCTGGGAATTGAAAAATTCGAGATTATCTACATTCACGATGCAGGGGGTTACCCGATAGAAGAAGTCATGAGCGACGATGGCGCACTGGGCGCTGTCCGCAAGCTCCAGGATGAAGGGCTGGTCCGTTGTGTCGGCATTGCCTGCAACGACCCTGAGATAAATACTCCCTTTATCGAGACAGGAGAATTCGATGTGGCCGTAGTCCCGGATGCATGGAGCATGCTCAACCAGACAGCCGCAGAACGCATCCTGCCTGCCGCTGAAAAGTACAACATGGGAATCTGTTGCGCCACACCACTTGAGATCGGTGTTCTTGCTACGGGACCCTCACAGGCACTTGCAGAAGGCCGACGAAATTTCAGTACGGAATGTCTTGTACGGGTTGGCGAAATCGAAGACCTCTGCAAACAGTATGAAATCCCCCTTTTGGCAGCGTCACTGCAATGGTGCACCCGCCATCCCCAGGTCTCGTGCGCTATTCCAGGTGGTCGAACACCGGAGGAAGCAACAGCAAACGCAAAAGCGGGAGCAGTGGAAATCCCTGAAGCTTTCTGGGACGACTTGACACCACTGATTCAACACTGGGAAAAGGGTATACATCGGTAGCGACAACAGATTTATACGAAGAAAGTTCTGGCGGTCGGAATCCTCAATAACAAAGTTCCTTGTTTATCACGTTATTCAATGGCTCACCCTGCAAGTATCGCCGAATATTATCGATGATGATCTCTGTTACACGATCGCCGTAGTGGGGCGTGTAACCAGCCCAGTGCGATGTGATAACGACATTACGCATGTCCCAGAGCGGGGAATCTTCAGACAGTGGCTCCCGGTCGAATACGTCAAGGCCTGCACCTGCAATCCAGCCTTCTTCCAGAGCCCGGATCAGAGCCTGCTCCTGTACGATTTCGCCCCTGGCAATATTAATCAGGTAGGCGGAATTTTTCATGTTCCGAAGCTCAGACTCACCAATCAAGCCACGTGTTTCAGGCGTCATTGCCGTGGTCAGAACGACCCAGTCTGATAACTCAAGCAATTCAGAAAGTCTATCCGGCCCCAGCATACGGTCCACATGCCTGGAGCTTTTTGTCGGGTCGCGCCGCAAACCGATTACCCGCATGTTCAGTCCGTGTGCTTTCTCAGCCGTCTTTTCACCAATCGCACCCAGACCAATAATCCCCATGGTGCCACCATCGAGTTCGCTCAGGCGCCCGCGGGCATACCAGTGGTGGTCCCGTTGTGCTTCCGCGAAGCGATACAAGCGGCGAGCGAGTGCAAACATCAGAGCCAAAATATGTTCAGCAATGGGAATCGCGGTTACACCTGATGCGTTGGTCAGCACTACGTTGCTCTGTGCGACCCTGGGATGGCGAAGCAACCAGTCGGCGCCGGCCCCCGTCTGTTGGTGCCATCTGAATTCGGGGAGAGAAACGAGGTCAGTGATCTCGTCATACGGAAATCCAACTGCCGCCTCGAGTGTCGGTGCCAACTCCTCCCGGCGTGCTCGCCATTCTTCGATACTGGCGATTTCTACAAACTCGACATCAGGGAACGTACTCCGGATTGTACTGATATGGTTATCCTGTAGATGAATACCACCGGAATACACGAGAATCCTGCCAGGTGCGCGTTGGGTCATGGTGTGTCGCTGTGCCTCTATCCAATCCATCAAACTGAGGAATGGGGTCAGTGTCAAGTGCATAAGTAAAATTATCGGGGTCTGAGTCTGCGCCAGAGAGGACGATTCCTCTCTGGCACTTGACTCTGACCATATTGATTAGCGAAGCTGTAAAGCAATGGGATTTAAAAGAAGGGCAGCAAAATGGCGATTGTCGACACAATGTATGGAAAATTGGAAGGTTTTGTCAAAGCAGGGGCGCACGTGTTCAAGGATGTTCCCTACGCACGCGCGCCAATAGGAGATCGGCGTTGGCTTGCACCGGAACCACCTGAGTCCTGGCGGGGTGTGCGAACCGCAACCGAATGGAACAGACAGGCCTGGCAGCAAGCCGCCCCAGGTGAAGGGCCTCTCAAGTTCGTATTCAATGCATCCAATACCGGGAAACGCACGGAAGACTGCCTTGTCTTAAACGTCTTTACACCGGGGTTGGACGACACACAGCGCCCGGTTCTCGTGTGGATCCATGGTGGTGGTTTCGGTGGCGGAACCGGTTGTACGCCGACGTATGACGGGACCACAATGGCAGTCCGTGGCGATGTCGTCGTGGTCACCATAAATTATCGGGTAGGCGTACTCGGATTCCTGAATCTGAACGAGATTACCGGGGGGCGCATTCCGGCTCGTGGGAACGAAGGGTTACTTGACCAGACCATGGCGCTCAAATGGGTGCGGGACAACATCGGTGCGTTCGGTGGAGATCCGGGCAACGTCACGATTTATGGCGAGTCAGCCGGGGGTATGAGTGTTGGCGCACTGATGGCTTTCGAGCCTGCCCGCGGGCTTTTTCATCGCGCGAGTCCAATCAGTGGTTCGACCAGTACAGCCAACTCGCTGGATCGTGCGGTTGACATCTCTGATCGTTTGATGAGTGCGCTTGGTTTGTCGCCAAAGAACGATATAGACAAACTCCTCGCACTGCATCCGGAAGCACTGATGAAGGCTTGCCAGGAGGTAAGGCCTGTCGGTGGGGGGATGATATTCGCCCCCGTTGTCGATGGTACTCAATTGCCCGATGTACCCCTCGAAGCCGTTAAAAACGGATCGGCAGATGGTATTTCGGTTTTAGTCGGTACCACAAGGGATGAGTGGAGACTCTTTATCGTCCAGAATCCGGCGACAGAGGATGAAGATGCACTCATCGCGGAGCTTGGCAAACATGTTGACGACGCGACGGCTCTCTTTGACGGGTACCGCCAGATCCGTAGCAAAGCCGGGACTGATGCTGACCCTATCTCGCTTTATGCGGCCATCGAGTCGGCACGGAAAATGTGGTTACCTGCGAATGCGCTTGCACAAGCCCTGTCAGAACGCGGACAGGGAGCATACCAGTACCTGTTTACCTCGCCATCACCCTACATCATGGAGAATGGCAAGCCGCTGGCGCTTTCCCATGCGGTAGTCATCGGATACTTGTTTGGCACCTATAATATGAGTGAAGAGAGTGCGGCATTCTTTGGCGAAGGTGAGGCGGCAGACACCCTCGCGGGACATGTGATGGACAGCTGGATCAACTTCGCGAGAACTGGCAACCCGCAAACTGAAGCGCTGGCAGATTGGGTTCCTTATGATGCACAAACCAGGACTACAGCAGTACTGGGCCATCCGGCCGAAATCATAAACGCACCTTTTGAGGAGGAGCGTGCGCTTTGGGATGGCATTTCACAAACGGCACTGCCATTCGGTCCTGCAAGGGATGTATGAAATTTCGAAATCGACAATGGCCTTAAGAGTCCGTTGAAGATGGCTTGATAGAGATGAGGTCTGCGCCGCCGTCGACCAGGTCACCTTCGCTGAAATAAATTTCACTCACGATTCCAGGATCGGGCGCCTTGATGGCATGTTCCATTTTCATGGCTTCCATAATAACAAGTGTGTCTCCTTTGATGACCCGGTCACCAACAGCAACAAGAATCCGGATGACGGTCCCGTTCATGGGCGCCTTGAAGCCGGCGTTATCATCCATGCTGACTTCTTCTCCAACATCTGGCCGTTTCACCTGGAATTCCAACGTTGCCATGTCTGTAAAAAGGGTAATACAGGAATTCTGATCGACAATGACTGCCACCTGCCGATGACCATCAACTGTCGCGATCAGTTCATTTCCGGTCAATGTACCACTGATTCTCGTGACGTAGTCACCAACGGTGATAGCATAGTCAGACAAACTGAGTGCTTCGGTGGAAATGGAGTATTCATCTCCTGCCACAATGATTGTTTCATTGAATATGCGAGGGGCATTCATTCGCCAGTTGTCCTTTGCGTTCCATGGCGAGGTTGGATCAATTGACCTGGGGTGCTGTTCCTGGTGGCGGCGCAGAATCAGGTAAAGACAGGCCAGGGGAACCAGTGATTCGATACAAGGATCGACAGCCTGAAACAGGGACGTTTTGTTGCGTTCGATGAATTCGGTGCTGGGTTCTTTTTCCACGAACCCGGGAAGTGCAATCAGTCGGCGAAGGAATGTGATATTCGTTGTTACACCCAGGATACGGTAGGCAGCGAGCGCCTGGTCCAGGCGTTGCAGTGCCCGTTCGCGATTTTCATCCCAGACGATAAGTTTTGCGATCATTGGATCGTAGAACACACCAATATCGTCACCCCCGATGACCCCCGTATCGATTCGAACATGGCTCGATTCTGCCGGCTGCTGCAGCCAGGTCAGTTTACCTGCTGCGGGCAGAAAGTCATTGTCCGGGTCTTCGGCATAGATGCGGGCTTCAAAGGCATGGCCGCTGATGGTGAGTTGATCCTGTGTACATGGCAACGGCTCGCCCATCGCAATCTTCAATTGCCATTCGACCAGGTCCTGACCGGTGATCATTTCAGTAACCGGGTGTTCAACCTGCAGACGGGTATTCATTTCCATGAAATAAAAGTCACCCGTACTATCCAGCAGAAATTCCACTGTTCCTGCACCTTCGTAGTTGACCGCCCTGGCCGCTCGCAGTGCTGTCTCACCCATCTTTTCCCGAATACCATCCTGCATCATGGGCGCAGGCGCCTCTTCGATGATCTTCTGATGCCGGCGTTGTACCGAGCAGTCCCGCTCAAACAGGTAGACGCCATTGCCTTTGGCATCGCAAAACACCTGGACTTCCACATGTCTTGGTTGTTGCAGATACTTTTCCACCAACATGGCATCATCGCCGAAGCTGGATGACGCCTCTCGTTTTGCCGCAGCCAGCGCCTCATCGAAATCGTTGGGATTGAGTACCTGACGCATACCCTTGCCGCCACCACCGGATACCGCTTTCAACAATACGGGATAGCCAATCTCATTGGCCGCTATTTTGAGTAGTGCCGGATCCTGGTCATTTCCATGGTATCCCGGCAGGAGAGGGACATCGGCCGACTCCATGATCTGCTTTGCGGCAGATTTGGACCCCATGGTTTCGATTGCTGTGACCGGTGGACCAATGAAGACGAGATCATTGTCTGCGCAGAGCTGACAGAAGACAGCGTTCTCTGACAAGAATCCGTATCCGGGATGGATGGCCTCGGCGCCTGTCTGTTTTGCCACGTCGATGATCCGGTTCATATCCAGATAGGATTCTGAAGGAGCTGAGCCACCAATATGGATGGCTTCATCCGCTTTCATCACATGCAGTGCTTCTGCATCCGCATCAGAATAGACAGCGACGGTTTTGATCCCCAGCTTATTTGCCGTTCGGATGACCCGACAGGCAATCTCGCCCCGATTGGCAATCAGTATCTTATTAAACATGCCACTACATCCTGAAAACGCCGAATCGTGTTTCTTCGATCGGCTTGTTCAGGGTGGCAGAGAGCGAGAGTCCAAGGACCCGCCTGGTGTCGACCGGATTGATTATGCCGTCATCCCACAATCTTGCGCTGGCGTAATAAGGGTGACTCTGGGTTTCGAAGTCGTCAATAATCGGTTTTTTGAATGCCTCTTCTTCCTCTTCTGGCCATTGTTCACCGGCATTTTCAATTTGTGTGCGTTTTACCTGGGCCAGTACACCGGCGGCCTGTTCGCCACCCATGACCGAGATACGTGCATTGGGCCACATGAATAAAAAGTTGGGATCGTACCCACGACCGCACATGCCATAGTTACCCGCACCATAGGAATTGCCGATGATCAATGTCAGCTTGGGCACTCTGGCGCAGGCGACAGCTGTGACCAACTTGGCGCCATGTTTTGCAATGCCTCCAACCTCGTATTGTTTACCGACCATGAAGCCCGTGATGTTCTGTAGAAAAAGCAGGGGAATCTTGCGCTGACCACAAAGTTCAATAAAATGCGCCCCCTTCTGCGCTGATTCGCTGAACAGAATTCCATTGTTGGCAACAATACCTATAGGGTACCCATAGAGACGGGCAAATCCGCACACCAGTGTATTGCCATATAGCGCTTTAAACTCGTCAAACACAGAGCCATCAACCACACGGGCTATAATTTCACGGACATCGTATGGTTTCCGGACATTCTTTGGCACGATACCGAGCAGGTCACTGTCCGGATACAGCGGTTCAACGACCTCTTTTACATCCAGCGTGACGGGTTTAACCCGATTGAGGCGACTGACGGCGGTTCTTGCCAGCTGTAGTGCATGATGATCGTTTCTGGCGAAATGATCAGTGACACCGGATTCTCGAGAGTGAACCTCTGCACCGCCCAGTTCTTCCGGGGAAACTTCTTCGCCGGTTGCCATTTTTACAAGAGGCGGGCCACCCAGGAAGATCGTTCCCTGATCCCTGACGATAATGGATTCATCGGCCATGGCTGGAACATAGGCGCCCCCTGCAGTACAGGAACCCATGACAACGGCGATCTGCGGAATATTCCCGGCAGACATGTTGGCCTGGTTAAAAAAGATTCGACCGAAATGATGTTTATCGGGAAAGACCTCGTCCTGATTTGGCAGATTGGCGCCGCCGGAATCAACCAGATAGAGGCAGGGCAGGTGATTTTCCTGGGCGATTTCCTGAGCGCGCAGATGTTTTTTTACGCTGACAGGATAATAGGTACCTCCCTTGACGGTTGCATCATTGGCTACAATGATACATTCCTGGCCTTCGATACGACCGATGCCGGTAATGATACCCGCGGCCGGAACGTTGTCCTTGCCGTACATCTCATGTGCGGCAAGCTGGGAAAATTCAAGGAATGGCGACCCCGGATCAATCAGGGCATCAATCCGTTCTCTGACCAGAAGCTTGCCCCGTGCCTTATGTCTCTGCTGATAACGCTCACCTCCACCCTGTTTGATACGTTCAATCAGCGCCAGCAGGTCCTGGACGATGCCCTGCATGTGTTCACTATTTTCCATGAACTCATTGGATCGTGAGTTGATTTCTGACTTGATGATGTTCATAACGATATCCTAACCAGTTTAGGGGTGGTGCGCTAACCAACAACCTTGCCCTTGCTCGGAACTCTGCCTTTACGTCCAGTATGTCTGACCTGCGAGCTTCATACCTACCGTAGCGATTCGTTCAGGATGTCACGGGCGATCACATGCTTTTGGACCTCACTCGGTCCCTCGCCAATACGACGGATGCGCATCTCGCGAAACCAGCGTTCGAGCGGCATGTCCTTGGCGACACCAAGCGCACCGTGAATCTGCATCGAGCGATCCACGACCCGGAAGCTGTTCTCGGTAGCGACCAGTTTCGCGATGGCCGATTCGGTGCGGAAAGGCTCACCCCGGTCTGCTTTCGCGGCAGCGTCGAACACCAGCAGCCTGGCCGCACGGATGTCTATCTCATTCTCCACCAGCATCCATTGAATACCCTGCCGGTGCGAAAGAGGTGCGCCGAAGGTCTCTCGAATTTTGGCATATTCCGTCGCCATTTCATGAGCTTTGATGGCAACGCCAAGGCATTCCGCTGAATAGGGCACGCGTTGGCGAGAGAGGCGGTCGTTGGCAATCGCAAATCCGCCGCCCTCCTTACCAAGAATGTTCTCATGCGGTACCCGTAAATCTTCGAGCTGGATTTCGGTTGCATATTTTGCCGAGCGCAACGTGTGCACGACCCGGCGGACGTTAAAGCCTTCCCATTCGGTTTCGACAATGAAGGCAGTAACACCGCCGCGTCCAGGTCCTCCTGTACGCGCGAATACCAACCCGTAATCTGCGCGATCCGCTCCGCTGATCCACAACTTGGTGCCATTGAGAACCCAATGGTCACCAGCGCGCACAGCGCGAGTCTGGATCGCCCGCCCGGGATCGCTGCCACCGGACGGTTCGGACAGGCCGAAGAAGGCTTTCTTTTCTCCCCGGAGCATCGGGTAGAGATACTTCTCTTTCTGGATTTCGGTCGCCTCAAACAATTGTGCCTGGCGCGCCCCGCCGAAGGCGTTATAACAGGGTGCATAGAGCCCGGCCCGGTGCTGACTGCACTCAATGGCGATCAGGCAGCGCGTGACCAGATCGATGTCCGGTCCGCCATACTCGGGTGGCGTGTCCAGGCCGTGAAGGCCCATTTCCCTGGTTTTCCCGACCAGCTCGGTGAGTTTTTCCGGCGAGACCTCGTCCGCATCCGGATCGAGATTGTCCTCGAGCGGTACTATCTCTTCCCGTACGAAGCGACGGACCATATCGATGATAATGCGTTGTTCGTCACTGAGAGCCATATCCATCTACTTATCCTCCTCTTCACTCATCCAGCCGGGCGCAAACGACCAAGCATCCGGGAATCGATATCCGTGTTTGCGACCGGTAAGTCCCCATGGTCGTGTTGGTAGGCTTCCAGGAGTTCCGCATGCCGCGTGCGATAGGCCATGTTGACCTCGACCCGAAACTGACTGGCGCCTGCCGGAGGATCGGCGATGGCTTTTTGCAGTTCCCCCTTAAGGCCGAATAATGTGCGTGCATCGGCAACGCCGATATAGACGATGTCACCGGCATCGTTGGCGAGCTGATAGACCCCAAGATGCGATGCTATTATCTTAAGGGAGTCTTCGTTCAAAGGCGCCCAGGGTTTGTCCATTCGTACCGGCATATCACTCTCCGCTTCAAGATCCCGTGAATTTGGGTGCTCGCTTCCCGAGACGCGCAGACACGCCCTCTCTCGCGTCGTCACTGGTGCGCGCCACCTGCGCCAGCGCATCGACGTCGTCGTGTGCGACACAGTCACGGAATTCGAGTTGACGCACGATCATCGCTTTCATCGCCTTCAGCGACAGAGGCGCATTTCGGATCAACCGATCAACAATCTTTTGTACCTCGGTTTCCAGCTGATCCTTTGGTGCAATCCGTGCGATCAGACCCCGATCATACATCCATTGTGCCGTCACGGGATCTCCGAGCAGCAGAATTTCCCGCGTTGCGACGGGACCAGCCACTTCCATCAGTTTTTTTGCCAAAAACCAGCTCGGCGCCAATCCCACCTGTGCCAGGGACATGCCGAAGCGGGCATCCTCGGACGCCACGACGATTTCGCAATGCAGGGCCAACTCACAGCCGCCGGCAATGGCAGGACCATCGACTACGGTCACAATGGGAAGCGGATGCGCTTCCATCGCGTGGAATACCTGTTCCACTGGACTCTCGATGGATGTCACACCAGAAGCCAGTCGTTCATTCATATCCACGCCGGCGCAGTAGGCCGGTCCTTCGGCGCGCAACACGATCAATCGATCCGTTGCTGCCGGGACTTCGGTGAACGTCTCGTACAACGCATCAAGCATCGCGGCATCCAATGCGTTGCGTTTCTCCGGGCGTGTCAGGGTGACTGTCTTGACCGGACCATCCACTTTGACCTGTAATCTGTCAGCCATTGCCACTCCTTCAGTCGCAATTCAAATTGTGTGTGGGATGTCGATCATAACGCAGTACACGTATACACGGCGAATAGAACGCACTACGCTGCACTGATGGAAATGAGTAAACTGTCCACGGAACAGGAGATGAGATGAGAGCATCACGATTGCCCCCAGGCAGTGGGAATGTCCTGCAGACTGTCCGGGAAAAGCGGGCGGAAGCAGAAGCTGCGGGTATTGCGTTACTGGATTTATCCATTGGAGAGCCTAAAGGACCCGCATTGTTGAGCGCTCGAAAAGCCGCAGCACAAGCTGTTATGAGTGATTCGGAGGCTATGCATGCCTACCAGTACAATGCGAGCCCGGGGGTTCCCGATTTCGCACCGCGATTTGTCAAGGCTCACACAACACGGCAGCTTGACTCTCTGGAGATCGACTACGTTCCCATACCGGGAATTAAATCATTGCTGGGTCTTGTCCCACTGGCCTGCGGTTGCGCGCAGCAAGACGTCATGGTCGCGACAACAACCCGTCCGGGTTATCCGATTCCGGCAGATTGGTGTGACTATCACCCGCGGGTTACACACCAGGCATTGCCGCTGAACCCCGGCAATCAATTCCGCTTTTCTCCGGCAGAGATACAACCCGGTACCGACCTCATTATGATGAATTATCCGCACAATCCATCAGGACAGGTGGCGACCGGGTCATGGTTGCGAGAGCTGTGCCGGTTCTGCAGTGACGAGAATATCCGATTGTTCAACGACGCGGCCTATTGTGTGCTCAGCCATACTCCGGACAGTTCGACGTTGACAGAGGTTGCCCCGGATTTTCCCGACCTGTCATGGGCTGAAGGATTTACTGCCGCGAAGTTGATCGGCAACGGGACGGGATGGCACGTTGGAGCCATGGTCGGGTCACCTGATTTTATTGCCGATATCAAGGAGGTAAAGGGGAAAACGGATGCCGGTTTTGTTGCACCGATGGCGGCAGGTGTCGTGGTTGCTTTTGAGCAAGATCAAGCTGGCATTGCAGGGTATCGGGAGATATACCGTTCTCGTCTCGACTCGTTGATCAGTATTTTGACGGCTCGAGGGATGCAACTCGCACTCAAGCCTCAGGCTGGATTCTTTACATTATGGTTGACGCCATCGCGTGCGTTTGGAAGACGGGTTGATAGCGCGGAACATTTCAATATGATGATGATCGAGGAAACCGGGGTGGTGGGCGTACATTTTCCCGGATACGTCCGGTACGCTGTTTGTGCGGATATAGAAGCGATGCGTCGTCAACTCGACGACGCATTTGGCAAGGCGCAGGTTAGATATGGTTGAAGCGGTTTATTGCCGGAAGACCATGATCGAACGTCCCCGAATTTCACCATTCTCAAGTGCACGCACACCCTCATTGATGTCGTCCAGACCCGGGTAAATCGTGGTAATCATTTTATCAAGCGGCAGCTCGCCATTCAGATACCAATCGATGTATTGGGGATAGTCCGTGTCCGGGTGGCTGGAACCACCAAGTGATCCTATCAGTGACTTCTCGCCCATGGGATACGACCCGGGTGGAAGTGTAACAGGTCCCTGGGGGATTCCGACTACAACAGCGACTCCACCCTTGGTAGCGCCGAGGCGACCATACCGGACCGCGGCAAGAATCTGCGGTGTGGTTACTGGTCCACCTATGGCGTCAAAAGCAAAATCAGCGCCACCACCGGTGATCTCACGAATCGCCTCAACCGCGTCGGTGTCCTTTGCATTGACAGTGTGCGTGGCGCCAAACTCCCTGGCAAAGTCAAGTTTCTCGTCGAGCAGGTCGACCGCAATGATTGGGTTTGCACCGGCAATCTTTGCACCCGCGATCACATTGATTCCAACACCACCCACACCAATGACAGCCACTGACTGGCCTTTCTGCACATTGGCAGTACCCATCACAGCGCCAACACCGGTGACCGTTGCACAACCGACAATAGCGGTCGCCGCAGTCTCAACGTCTTTGGACAGAGGCAACACCATTTGTTCGTGGACCAGAACATGCTCCGCCCAGGTGTAAACGGCGCCGCCTATGTATTGTTTGCCACGGAACTCAAATCGGGTCGGAGTCGGCGAAGGGCTATCGACTTTGACATCGCGGGGCACCCATGTGACCATACAGTGATCACCTTCCTTGAGGTGAGTCACTTCGCTGCCAACTTTCAGGACAACGCCGGTGGCCTCATGTCCAAGCAAACCCGGCATCCGCGAATGGGGACTGTGAATCTGATGCAGCTGGGAGTGGCATATGCCCGATGCGAACAATTCCACCAGTACCTCTGATTCCTGCGGGTCCTGTAGAACAAGCTCCTCAACCACTAATGGCTGTCCATGTTCTACTTTTACCGCTGCGCGTGTTTTTGTCGCCATGAAGTCTCTCCCGGATTATTCTCTGAACTAAAAGACATCAATCATACCGTATCCAGCCACGTGCAGGATAGATACCTTACTTAACTCCTGTCGCCCGACAATCTGTTCTGCTGCCCTCTCATCAAACAAATTGTTTCTATACCCGGGTTACGGGGCAGCTACCCCGTACGATGCTATCAAACACACACTATTCCCGACATACAGCAGATGGCTTTGGGGTGTTCGTTTGCGTAAGCCTAATGTCGGAGCGCCGAGTTGGAGGAGCATGACTACAGGCATGCGGGGGAGACGAGGAAATCCGGGAGGGACGCGCAGACGCTGGAGCAAATGAATGCCCCAAAGCCATCTGCGAACACACTCGTTAATGAAACATGCCATCATCAAACATGACGAAGTAATTCCGGGTAAGCCGGCCTGTTTGCTCCGAGACAGCGGTAGGGAGAGTTATTGGCCCGCTGAAGGCTCTCAATATCCCAGCACCTTGTCAATGACGTTTTTTAACGGCTTTCCATCCCTGTAACGCCGTACATTCTCGACGATGATCGAAGTGGCGCGATCAGCGTAATAGGGCGTGGAACCAGAGTGGTGCGATGTGATCACGACATTTTGCATATCCCAGAGTGGGGAATCGGCAGGAAGCGGCTCGCGTTCGAAAACGTCAAGGCCTGCCCCTGCAATCCAGCCTTCCTGGAGGGCACGGATCAGAAATCTTTCCTGTACGAGTTCGCCCCTGGCAATATTGATCAGATATGCTGAATCTTTCATGCCACGGAGTTCAGGTTCCCCGATCAAGCCACGTGTCTCGGACGTAAGCGCTGTCGTCATGACAACCCAGTCCGACAACTCAAGCAATTCAGGCAACCCGCCGGGACCCAACATGCTTTCGACATGCCTTGAACTCTTTGCAGGGTCGCGGCGCAGGCCAATGACCCGCATGTTCAGTCCGCACGCTTTCTCAGCCAGCTTTTCACCGATCGCTCCCAGACCGACAATTCCCACGGTGCTGCCGTCAAGCTCGTTCAAGCGAACGCTTTTGTACCAGGTGTGATCCCGCTGTGCGTCCGCAAAGCGATACACACAACGAGCGAGAGAAAACATCAGGGTTAAGACGTGTTCGGCAATTGGAATCGCTGCCACCCCCGAAGCGTTGGTCAGTACAAAGTCACTGGTTGCCAATTCGGGGTAGTTTCCCAACCAGTCGACGCCGGCAAATGTCTGTTGGAGCCATCGAAACCGGGGGAGAGAAGCGAGGTCAATGATCTCGGTGTGTGGCAGCCCAAGCGCCACTTCCAGTTTTGGCGCCAACTCCTCCCGGCGTGCTCGCCATTCTTCTAGGTTGGCGATCTCTACAACTTCAGTATCGGGGACCGCATCCCGGATCGCCTTGACGTGGTGATCCTTCAGAAATCCACTGGAATAAATAACGATGGTGCCAATTTCGCGTCGAGACATTGGAGTCCTCCTGAGGAGCAGCAATTGTTACACGAGTCGGTACCCGGCATCTACGCGCTGTGGGGATAACCTCAGATGGGTAACCTGATTCGAAACCTGACTTTGATGTTACAATCCACTCTGAATTAAACAGTGGAGCATAGTATGGCATCGGTACTGATTACCGGAGGCGCACGAGGAATTGGCAAAGGTATCGCAACTGCATTTCTGCAGGCGGGTCACCACGTAATGATTGCCGACCTGTCAAGCGCCAGGAACTGGAATTATGACCTCGCGACAGAAGATGTTATGGCCGAAACCGTTGCTGAACTTAAAGAATTTGGAGATATCCGGAGTGTGGGTCTGGACGTAACAGATGCTGCTTCCTGCGACAAGGCTGTTGTCTCAACCATCGATGCCTTTAGCGGAATCGACATTCTGTGCAACAACGCGGGTGTGCTTGCCAGCGGTCCGATAGAAGACATGGCAGAAGAAGACTGGGATCGTGTCTTCGATGTTAACGTGAAAGGTATCTACAACATGACCCGTAGCGCGCTTGCTGCACTTCGTTCCTCTGACAGTGCCGCCATTGTCAATACAGCTTCCATCGCCGGCAAGAGAGGCACTCCGGATCTGTCCGCCTATACTGCTTCCAAATTCGCCGTCATCGGATTGACCCAGTCTCTGGCACTCGAACTGGCGCCGGCCGGGATCAGGGTCAACGCGGTTTGTCCTGGCATCATCGGCACCGCCATGTGGCTCGACCATCTGATGGCTGACCAGGGCAAGGCTGCATTTGAGGAACGCATGCAACAGAATATCCCCCTTGGGCGACCACAATCGGAACAGGACATAGGGGAGGCGGTGCGTTATCTTGCCACCGCGGAGAACGTCACCGGTGTGTCACTCAGTGTCTCCGGCGGACTGGTAATGGACTAGGAGGCTGTCCGAGAACAGACTGACCTACTGCGTGGCCATATTTTCCGCTTCTTTTCGTTCAATATGTCCAATATTTGCCTCAAATAACCAAAAAATATGACTCAATCAGTCTCGCCCTCGCTACGGTCGCAGTTCCCGGGCAGCCTCCTGGAGGCTGTTGGAATATTTATACGCTGACCTGTACGAGCCGATTCATGAACGGCATCGATGACGCGCATGTTTGCCAGAGCATCGTCAGGTGTGAGACGCGGGGCGTTGCCGGTGGACAAGGCATTACACAGATCCAGTAGCTGCTCGCGATAGGGATTCACGCCCGTAATGTTGACTGTCTCCGGTGGCAGGTCAGCGCGGTCGCCGTGTGACAGAGTAAAACTGAACGCCGGGTCTTTCGGTAGCGACCACTCGGCCACGGGAACGACAATGGTCCCCTCCGTGCCAACCACCTCATAAGAACCGCGACGGGGCAAACCGAAACTGCAGTCGAACTGCGCCTGGACCTCACCCGCGAAATGCAGAGTACCCATGAGGGTTTCCCAGATCCCGGCATCATCATCGAAGGTTCCGGTGGCTGATACCGACAACGGTTCTGCTCCCAGCTGGTAGCGTATTCCGCTGAGACAGTAGCAACCCAGATCCATGGCCGCTCCGCCCCCGAGCTCTCCCCGCAGACGCCAGTTGGCACGGTCTGCCGTTCCAGTGGAAAAGCTTGCCCGCATGTAACGGACTTCGCCAATGGCGCCGTCAATGATGCGTTGTTTTACCGCGAGTAACTGCGGGTGATAACGAGACATGAAACCTTCCATCAAGAGCACATTGGCAGACTTCGCTGCCTGGACCATCTCATTGGTCTGGGCGGCATTGAGCGCCATCGGCTTTTCACAAAAGATTGCCCGAACCCCGGCGCATATACCGGCGAGGACGTTTTCCAGATGAGAGGCGGGCCATGACGCAACGATCAGGATGTCGGGCTGCTGTTCCGCCAGCATCTTGTCCACATCGGCATAAGTATTTGCAATGTCGATGTCTTCGGCAAAGTCAGACAGCGACTCCTGGTCGACATCACTGGCAGCAACCGGTTCAATCTCCGGGATATCCCGCCAGAGTGGCGCCAGAGTAAACCTGGCGTGCCTGCCACAACCAACGATCGCAAGCTTGTATGGGTCTCTCATCACTGTCCCCGGTGTCTGCTTACCTGCACACAGAATAACCCGGCGTGCTCAAGCGTACCACTTTTTAGCTTATCCGGGTTGACGTAGTCGAAGTGCGCGCAGCCGCGAGGGTATTACAGTTCGTAATTGGGTATTTGCGAAATGCCGTGTCGGAACTCGAGTGCATCAGATTCGGCAACGATTCTCGGACAGCCTCCTAGGCTGTGATCGGCGCCGTCAAAGCACTGCGAGGTACAGTTCCCGGTATAGCCGATCAAATACATGGGCACCCAGTTGCAGGCCCTGATCGATGAGATACCGGTGGTGCGCATCGGCCCACGAGGGTTCGATCACGGCGAAGAACTCCTCCGCATGGCGCTCGTCGATCTCGGCATGCAGCTTGTAGTGGACCAGGCGGTCCTCGGCCACCCACCCCCGCTGCACCACACCTTGGCCGATCCTGGCCGAGATGCCTGAGAATGCCTGCTCAATGACGCCCATACAGGCGATACCGACCTCGATTTCGTCCATCAGACAGGCGGTTGTGAGGACGCTGTTGAAGGCGCGCACAGCAGGCCACAGGTCGAGTTGGTCGAGTTTCTCCGGTTCGCTGCCGATGCGGCGCAGGAATTCCTGGAACGTCGTGTGGTGGAAGGCGGACTGCTCAAACTCACCGTGCTCTTCGACCAGGTTATGCAGAATGTCGAGACGTTGGGCCGGGTCTGGCAAGCGTCCGACCAGGGCGGCCATGGGGCGGGGAAAAAAGGTCACCGCAAAGAAGAACTGCTCCTGGGTGCGCAGGAAGTTGGCGAGCGGCATCGAACCGTCCACCAGGGCTTCAAGATAGGGATTGTGGAGGATGTCCACACGGTCGAGCACTTCGCTGGCGCGGGCTGCGACCTGTGGGGCGCGGGCTGATGCCATAATCTAGATCTCCGTAACGTTGATGTTCCAGCGAATTCCGGATGCCAGACCGGTACCGAAAACGGTAGCAGGCGCGAGTATTAATGTCACGTCGGACAGCGCGGCTGCGAACTGTGGCGCATCGGTGGCAGGTACCGCAACGAACAGATCGGCAAGTCCCCGGCCAACCGATGCGGCCAGTGCGACGCGGAGCAATTCGACCCCGTCGTTGATGTTCCTGTAGGCAAAGTGGGACAGGTGGGCGTACCGCATTTCCCTGCCATCGTCGGCATACAGGCGCTTCGCGCGCAACGTGTCCTCCAGGCATCCGCAGGCCGAGCCGCACGGACTCGCAAGCCACCAGGGCGGCATCTCGGACCGCACTGCCGGATGACCACCACGACACGAGAAGGCGTCAATACCGAGGTGTGCGTAGTACTGTTCTCCCTTGGCCTTGGTCGTCCTCCAACCTTTTATCAGTGAACAACTTTGGCTTTCGGCGCCATCCAAACCCGCCGTCAAACGTATCACCACGACTTTGCCTAACGCCACGAACGCCGGCAGTCCAAGACGCCCGGTGTAGCGAACCGGCATATCGGTCGTGCCGTCCATCACGACGGCAAAACCGGCATCCGTGCGACCGTTAAGCCAGGCACGAAGCGAAGATGCCAGGTGCATCAGTGTCCGGCCACCCCGGGCGGCCGGATCGATTTTCAGGTCGCCAAAGTAGACAGTCAGGCGTTCTTCCCCGCCAGGCAGTGCAAGGGAGCGCAGGGCAGCGCCAATAACACCGAGTACCCGGCCTTCGCGCTCGGCCACGAAACACCTCCCTTCGCCCATGGCGCGGAAGAACCGGGCATAGTCCTGGCCGTGACTGATGTGGAACGACTGTTCGGGTCCCAGTGGATAGTGGAACTGCTTCTCGAACCGCTGCAACGCTTCCGACAGTTCAGGTGTTGGAGCTGTTGTCAGCTCGTGGATGTTCATCGCTTTCGACCCAGGTGAATTGCCCGATAAAAGAAGCTGCGGTCCTGCGCGTGGAGTTGCCGGGCTTTCCCGGCATGCCATTCAAAACGACTGCCAAGGTGTGGAATGTCCAGGGTCGAGTTGAGTTGGCGAATGAGGGTCCAGCCACCGGGTCGTAAGGCGTTCCACGCTGCATCCAGGGTCGCGCGCGCCTGCCCGGGATCAAGCCAGTCCAGGATGTTGGACAGGTGCACCAAGTCGAAGCTGGCCGGCGCGGCACAAAGTTCGTCGTCCATCAGGCCGACCGCCCAGGTGATCCGTGGCGATACCGAGGACACGGGGGCAGCCAGCCACGGTGCAGGGTGATCGGGTGGATAACTCCCTTTAAGCATCTGCCACAAGTAGGGATTGCGGTTCGCAGGAAAGCTGGCCAGGGCGTGACGCAGGCGGTGCGCAAAGTGGCGGGAAAAAGGCTCCGCCGGGTTCCGGGTGGCCTCCTCGCCGAACAGCCGTACCAGGATGGGTGTCGCCATCGTTTCGTCAAGGGCGTCATCCAGTCGTCGGCCCAGTGTCGACTTGGGGGCAGCGCAACTTGACTGGAACGCCGGATCGCAAGACCGCAAGACATCATCAAGTTGCTCACTGCAACCGGCAAGCCCACGACGCAGCGCAGCGAATATGAACTCGTATCGCCCCACATGATCCGGACCTGACCGCGCCACTGTATCAATTGGACCAAGGGCGTCCACTGGCAGGTCCAGCGCCGTCAACTCGGCGCCAAGACGTGCTTGCCGAAGGGATGCTGACATCGGTGCATGACCAAGCAAGGCAAGCCGGGTGTCGAGTTCTACCTTGCTGATCAGGCGGAGCTTGAGTCTGGTCAGGGCGATCTGCGCAGGGTTGGGGTCGACCAGATGCAGATGGGCGATGTTGGCGGCACCGGCCAGCAATGCCGCCGTACAGCCGCCCGAAGCGACCATCGCCACCCGCGCCGCATCGCCCAATCCGCCAACCACGCTCAAATCGAGCAGCGCATCCTCGCGGACCTGGGCGAATGCCACCGGTAGACGACTGGCCTCTTCAACCCAATCTGGAGTGGCATCCGCAGTGGGCTCGACAGTCATGTTGAGGTATCCCTGAAAAAGTTACCTGGAAGTGTACTCATCTGTGAACTGATGGACAATATTTGGACGTGGGGGGATAGTCCAAAGAGAACAGGAAGAGTTCCGTCATGGAATATTGAAGCAGGATATCGACGGAGATGGTACATGGCGCCGGCAGTCATCACCTGACGATTATCTGACTGCTGGGCGTGTGCATACTATGATCACGGGATCGGATACCGTATCTTTTAAGACGTACTGAAGAATTAAGGGAATATCATGAACAGATTCAAAGATAAGAGTGTAGTCGTGACAGGTGCTGCCTCGGGATTTGGTGCTGCCATCGCGAGGAAATTTGCAGGAGAAGGCGCCAGTGTCCTGCTTGCTGATATCGATCTTGAGGGTGCGGAAAAAGTGGCTTCAAAGCTGACAGGCGCTGTTGCAGTGAAGGTAGACGTTGCTGATGAGTCTGATAACAAAGCGATGGTCCAGGCAGCTCTCGACAACTTCGGCAAGATCGATGTGATGTGTTGCAACGCCGGCATTCCACATCGTGGCTCTTATATGACGCGGATGAAGGTAGAGGACTTTGATCGTATGTGGGCAGTTAATGTACGCAGCATTTTCCTTGCAACCAAGTACTGCTTTGGACACATGCCGGCTGGCAGCAGCATCATCAGCACGGCATCTATCGCAGGTAAACGTCCACGAAAAGGGCTGACTCCCTACAATGCCTCCAAGGGTGCGGTCATTACGCTGACCAGGAGTATGGCGTTGGAACTCGCGCCCAATATAAGGGTCAACTGTGTCTGCCCCGTTTCCTCACCGACAAAGTTCGATTTGACGTCAACCGGAAAAGAAAAGTTGTCGGACGACATGGAGAAAATGGTGATTGACGGCATTCCCATGGGGCGCCGGGCAACACCGGAAGATGTGGCGGATTCATTTGCTTTTCTCGCATCCGACGAAGCAAAGTTTTTAACGGGTGTAGCCCTCGACATCGATGGCGGTCGGTCTATCTCGTAATAAAATGGGGTCGGAGTAAAGTGCCGGAGTAAATCTTTACATCTGACCTGATCGTGCAGTTATGGGTAGTTTTACTCCGGCACTTTACTCCGACCCCAATTTAGTGATAATTATGCAACTCAAACTCAATCCGGTGAAAAGATGGCCAAGTTTCTGTTTCAAACAAAATATACCCAGGCAGGCGTATCAGGTTTACTCAAGGAGGGTGGAACCAGACGAAAGGAAGCTCTCAGTAAAACCATAGAAGGGGCAGGTGGTACTCTTGAAGGCTTTTATTACGCTTTTGGAGACGACGACCTGCTACTCATTGCCGACCTTCCCGACGAAGAGTCCGCATTGGCGATCTCAATGTTTATCAGTGCCGCAGGCGCCCTGAAGGTCACCACTACGGTGTTGGTAGCGCCGGAGACCATAGATGGTGCGGTGAATAAGAATATAACTTACCGGACGCCGGGTTCCTGAACTGCGGTATTGGAGCCTTCAGCGGGCTAAAAAACCGATCTGCCGCAGTAGCGGAGCAAACAGGCCAGCTTAACTGGATTTTCTTCGTCATTTCGACGACCCAATACCGTATTGGCGCAGTGTGCGTTCAATTGACGGTCGAATGAGACGTACACGTTCATCATTCAACAGGTAAGAGAACACAAAACCGAGCCAGAGAATAAGAACCCCGATCAGGAAGCAATAGATGACCGCACGGTCGTGATATTGATCCTTGAGATAGCCGACATAGATCGGTCCAAAGATCCCCGCAGCCGCCCAGGCCGTCAGGATTGCACCGTACATGACGGACATTCTTTTAGCTCCGAATACATCGACTATGAACGACGGCATCGTCGCAAATCCGCCACCGAAGCACAGCAGTATGTAGCAAACCAGGGCGGAGAAAATCCAGGGATTGCTTTCGGTCATAAGAATACCGAAAACGACCATTTGACTCGCAAGGAGGATACGGAAAACCCGGACACGGCCGATATGGTCCGACAGTATGCCCCAAAACAACCGTCCGGCACCGTTACAAAGTGAACTGATGGCAATCAGTGTCGCCCCGTATTCCGCCAGCTTTTCCGGGCCAATAGAAGGATCGGCAATCCCCCACACATCCTGGAGTAGCGATGACTGAAAACTGATGACTGAGATTCCAGCGGCGATGTTGAAGAAGAAGACCAGCCACATGGTGACGAATTCGCGTGAGCGAAGACATTCCTTCACTGATCCTGTGTCGTCGGCTTCCTGTAATTCCGAAACCGTGTCGTCGGTTTCCATTCTGAAACCAACAGGCGGGTCACGCAAAAGAAGGCTGGACGGGATCAGAATACAGGCAAAGAAAACGCCGAGCCAGATAAAGACAAATGGCAGATCGCCTGCTGTGTTTACGATTAGAACGGGCGCCAATAACTTGCTCAGCAGGAAGGCGCCAACGCCAAAACCCATGACCACAATGCCGGTCGCCAGTCCCTTGCGATCTGGAAACCATTTCGCGGCCGTTGCCACCGGGGTTACGTAGCCAAGCCCAATCCCGGCGCCACCGATCACACCATAGCCAAGATAAAAGAGGAGAAGATTATCGATTTGCAGGGCCAGACCGGCTATGAGATAACCGACTGCGAACATCAGACTACCAATCACCGCCAGCTTTCGTGGACCGAGTCTTGGTAAGGCCGCACCGGCCCAGGCCGCCGACATACCGAGTGAGAATATGGTAACACTGAAGGCGACGGCGGTATCGGTAAACGTCCAGCCAAGTTGCCTGACCAGAAGCGTCTGAAAGAAACTCCACGCATAGACAGTGCCAAAACAGATCTGCAGCACGGTGCATATCAGCAATGTAACAACGCGGGGTATCATCCTCAGAGGTACCGCAGTATCCGTTGTTTAACCGGGTCAGGCATGGGTATCTGGCAAAGAATGCCCCGGTTTGGGGATATCCGACAATCCGGCGACATACTGAAACAAACGGGCAACCTGCCCGGCTTCGTCATCGCGAACCAGGAGTTCGGCATCCGGAGCAGTGCCTTCATCTCGCGCCACTTCCACGGCATAAGCAAGAAGCCTTTCAACCGGTTTTGCCGCAAGGTTTACCAGCCATATCGCCGCAATAACGCCGATAACGAAAATGGTCGAGATTAGATAAATCTGCTGGCCAATTGCCCGTTGAATTTTCAGCGCAATCAGTCCTGTATCCATCCCTATATGGACCGAGCCGGCAATGCCGGCAAGTATTGGATTTCCGACTTCGACGTAGTCTCCCATTCCCGGCAAACTGCGTTGCACTGTTGCCGTGCTGCGCCAGTCACTCTCCATTATTTCAACGGGGACCCCCGGTACAAAGGTATGGGCGAGAAACTCTCCGGAATCGCTGGTAATATAAATATAGCTGATACCCTGGATCTCAACGAACTGATCAATCAACGACTGCAGTGCCGACAATTCACGGTTCAGTATGATGTCGACGCTTGCATCGGCAATGGTTTTGGCAATGCCCTTGCTGTTGGCCTCGTATTCTTCTGATAATTGTGTATCGACAGTATAAATACAAAGCACTGACGTCGACACACCGATCATACCAAACAACAAAAAGATCCCGAACAGGGTCTTCTGAAAAAGCCTTTGAATCTTCATATCAGGAAAACCTCCCTTTCCAGTCAGTCAGGTTTACAAAGCGACCTTCGTCAACGACTGTATAGTAGACACGGTTCAGACCCTGCCGGCGATTGAGGGAAAAAGAGACCGGCTCACCGACGCCAAGATCAAAATCCTTAATGGATAACACCGCGTTTTGCAACTTCCCGCGTTCCGGCTTGTTATCGAGGCGCTGCAGGATCTCGACCATCAGCTTCGCATTGAAAAACCCTTCAAGACTGGCAAAGCTATGCGAAAAGGGCGTGTAAGCTTCTTTTATCAATTCGCGAGGGGGCTGTGGATTGTAACGCTGCATCAGATCGCGATACTCCCTGATACCTGGATTCGAGATATCCTCGTAACTTGGTACGACCTGCGAGTTGACCAGGAGGTCTGTGTAGCGCCTGCTGTCATCCTGTCCCTCAATGATCAGTTTCAGCAGGTTCTCGCTTCCCACGAACGATAGATTCGCAATCGGAACGCGAAGACCCAGATTAACGGCATCACGCAGGAAAGCCCCGCAGGCGGCATAAGAACCGATGCAGATGATCGCTTCGGGCTTGACCGCCTTCAGGATATCGACCTGGCGTTGCATGCTTTCTGTAAACTTGGTTCCGCGCCGGTAGGTTGCCTCTCCTGCAATCCGTTCCCCGTATTGTCCCAGTGCCCGACGAACACCGGCCCAGCCACTGCGGCCGTAAGCGTCGGCCTGGTAGAATACAGCGATGCGCCGTCTGCCGATGGATACGAAGTTGTCGACGAGGCCACCGGTTTCCTGACGATAGGACGCGCGCAGGTTGAAGGCGAAATCCCCGTACGGCGGTTGCCGTTGCGCCTGGGCGCCTGTGAACGGAAAGAACAGGAACATCTTTTCGTCCTGGAACTTCTTCAGCATCGGTAACACGCGGGTTACGGTCGGCGTACCAACATAACCAAAAAGAGCGAATACCTCATCCTGCAGCATCAGCTTCACCGTGTTCTCAACCGATTGGTTCGGCTGATAGCCATCGTCGTAAGTCTTGAGAACGATCTGGCGACCGTTGACGCCACTGGTGCGATTGACATGGGTAAAATAGGCGGTTGCACCCCGGTAGAGTTCAATGCCGAGCCCACGCGACGGTCCGGAAAACGCCGCCGACATGCCCAGTACGATTTCTGTGTCAGTCAGACCGGCTGCTTTTCCAACAGCCAGGTGTGACAGAGCCCACGGCGAGATCAGGCAAGCGCCGATACTGGCTCTAAGTGCATCTCTCCTTGTTATCTTTATCATGGCGGTCGGCCTCGGAACTTGAATCCGGGGAGAGCCACAGTTCATCCCTTATTAATGGCTCTACATTGGCTTTTTCATATTAAATCACAACCTCGACATAGTTGTAGAGGACTGAAAATCGGGTGATTACGGATTTGCTGAAATTTCAGGCATGAGTTAAGTTACTCGATCCCAAATGAAAAACGGTTTGTAAAATACTGTGAATTGCCCCCAAACACTACTTTATTATCCTGTTGCAGTCGTGATGCTGGCGCTGTGCGCCTGTTCAGCGATTGCTGATAACAGACCCAATATCCTCTGGGTTGATATTGATGATCAGTCTCCCTGGTATGGTGTCTATGGTGATGACACGGTGGCGACGCCGAACATCGATGCACTGGCCCGGGAGGGCGTGGTTTTTGAACGTGCCTACGTCGCAGTCCCGGTATGTGCACCCAGCCGCTCTGCCATGATTACCGGCGTCTATCCAATTCGTCTTGGAACCCATGACATGCGATCCGGACGAGTGCCTGAATACCAGATTCATCTGCCAGACAATATCAAGACCGTACCGGAGATGATTCGTCTGGCAGGTTACGAAACCTACAATTCCCACAAGGACGATTACAACTTCACCTACAACAGGACTGATCTTTATTCTTTCGGCAACCCGGTGGTGAATAGTCCAGGTAGCATGGGAGAGGGCACAGGAAGCGGTAAAGTGACAGGCAATATACCTGCTTCTGGCAATTGGAAAGGACTTCGAGGCGAGGGTCACTGGCGGGATGTCACCAGGGGTGTGCCTTTTTTTGGGCAGATGTCGGTTCCCGGTGGTAAAAGCGTAGCCTCCATCGAGGAGGAACTGCGTGCACTCGGTCTGGAACCCGTAGACCCGGCCAAAGTGAGAGTACCAGCACAATATCCTGATATTTCCCAGGTTCGAAAACATGTGGCAGATCATTACAACTCTATTATGCGAACTGATCACCGGGTTGGTGAAATCGTTCAGGAACTAAAAGATGATGGGCTCTGGGGCAATACTGTCATCATTTTCTATAGCGACCATGGGTCTGACCTGCCACGGAGCAAGGAGTTTGTCTACGAGGAGGGTCTGCACATACCATTTATAGTCGCAGCGCCTGGTTTGGAGAACCTGATTAAACCGGGACGTCGGGATGATCCGATTAATCTGATGGATATTGCTGCTACCACGCTGGCGCTGGCAGGTGTCGATGTCCCTGAAACCATGGATGCGAAAGACCTGTTCGCCAGCGACTTTGAAGAGCGTGAGTTTGTCTATTCATCCGCTGACAGAATGTCCAACGTAATTGACAGAACTCGTTCCGTAATAGGAAAAAGATATCACTATATTCGTAACTTTATGCTGGACAGACCTCTGTTTAACTGGGGACACAGGGAGATGGCCGCCTCTATGTGGGACCCGGAAGGCAAGTCAACCAGTTTCATGGCAATGCGCAGGCTTGCCGAGGCCGGGAAGCTTGAAGGTGTGCATGCAGCGCCTTACGGTAAACGTGTCGCAGAGGAACTCTATGATCTGGACAATGACCCCGACGAGGTAGTCAATCTGGCAGGTGATCCTGCGCATCAGAAGCAGCTTGAAAAAATGCGTGGTCTGATGGATGACTGGATAAAAGATACTGATGACAAGGGACAGTATCCAAGATCAGAAGGTGCTATTGCCGAAATTCTTGGCCGATTCCCGCCTGAGTGGCTGCGAAGCCCGGAGTTTCTTGACCAATCTCCTGATAACGCTCCTGGTAAAAAGGCAGGTGCAGGAAAGGAGTAGATTTTCCGCATGGTAGGCCACCTTACCGTCACTGTTCATCAGCAATGCGGGCTGCTTTCTCTTCATCGTACCACCAACCATGGGGGAAGGGCGCCGATAACATCTCGTCGGGCAGTTCCGGACGTCCGAATTTGTTCCAGTAGACAATACGATCATCACCTCTGGCGTCCAGTGGGAACTGATAATAGTTCCACAGTAAAACACGGTCCAGAGCCTGAATGGAAGCCACGAACTGATCAAGATCTGTCGCGTCCAGTGCTGATTCCACCAACGCATCTATCGCCGGGTTGTCGATGCCGGAATTGTTCCCACCGGTCGAAGTGGAATGAAAATTGCGTTGTAGTTGCCAGGAAGGGGGCGTCTCCATCCATCCCTGTGCGAGAATCGCGTCGAAGTCGCCGTGTCTTAGAAGGAAATAATAGCCAGTGCTGTCAATCAGGCGAATACCCGCTTGAACACCCAGGATGGAGAGCGTTTGTACGTACGGTAACAGCGTGCGCTTGTGGTTTTCCGAGGAGATTAGAAACTCGATAGCAAGGGGCTCACCCAATCTGTCGACCAGAACTTTATCTTGAATTCGATAACCGGCATCCGCAAGTAATTGCTGAGCCAATGACAGTCCTTCACGATCAACGCCGATGCCGTCAGAGCGATGAAAGGAGAAGACGCTGTCAAATACACGATCAGGTACGTGTGCACGATAGGGTTCCAGTAATGCAATTTCTGCCTCGTCCGGTAATCCGGTAGAAGCAAATATCGACTCCGCAAAGAAACTGTTTGCCCGCCTTTGTTCGCCGTTGTGGAGCGCCCGGTTCTGCCACTCAAAATCGAATGCATAAGACAGGGCTTCGCGCACTATTGGATCATCAAAAGGCTTGCGTCGTGAATTGAGCACCAGTCGAAGTCCGGAACCACCCAGCACGCCAGAGGCAAGCCTGCCCTTAACCAGTAAACCGCGCTCTACAGCCGGAACATCATAGGAAGATAACCAGTGACGCAAGTCGCTTTCAGTCCATACATCGAATTCACCGGCACGCAGCGCTTCGCGGGCGACTATGGCATCAAGATAATAATCGTAACGAATTGTGTCGAAGTTGAACCTGCCGCGATTGATCGGCAGGTCCCGTCCCCAGTAATCGGGAACCCGGCTGTAGGTATAGAATCGTCCCTGGTCCGCTGCTGTCAGCCGGTATGGACCGCTTTGCAACGGAAGCTCAAACGTCGATTCAGTAAGATCGCGTTCACGCCAGTAGTGCGCTGGCACTATTGGTACAGAAACCAGGAGTGAAATCTGCTTGGTTGCATCGGACTCGGTATAGATAACTACTGTTAGCAGGTCCGGTGTTTCGACGCCGGTAATCCATCCAAGCGTACCCGCCCATCCTGCAGCAATAATGTCGGAACGGAATGAGTCGATAGAAAATTTGACATCATCAGCGGTAATCGGTTTGCCGTCGTGCCACCGGGCCTCTGGCCGCAGTCGGAACACGATGCTTCGCCCATCTGCGCTGACGGCCACTGATTCGGCGAGGCTGCAGTAATAACCGGAAACTTCGTCCCCGGCACGTACGAGCAGTTGATCATAGGAATGGGTATAACCCAAAGGTTTGTACATGGGGGATACTGTGTTGAAGCGCCAAGTGTAAGGCAGCACCAACGTACCTCCTTTCGGCGCATCGAGGTTGACGTAATCGAAGTGTGCGAAGTCGCGAGGGTATTTCAATTCATAGTTGGGTATTTGGGAAACACCGTGATGAAACTCGAGAGTCTCGGATTCGGCAACTGCAGAGGCTGACCACAGGGTGAACAGCAACAGGACTGCAACATGGGATTGCTGCACCACAGCTGGCATGGCAATGGTGAGTAGCGTGATGAGTTTTTCATTTGATAACACTTTAGTTTAATTCCCATAGCCTCAGAGCGACGGGTGTTTAATAATAATGTATTCATCGACTGCTATGTTTTCAGTAGTACTGGTGACGGGGTTCGACCCGGGCCACCAGACGTCGATGCCATTGATCACATCGTCTTCACCCAGACCGAAGTGAAGGGTCGCGGGACCGTGGGACAGATACGCATTGCCAAGTTGTACTTCACTGATCCGATTACCTGAAGCGGTCCTGACGGTCACCCTGGCGCCAATGGCCTCAAGGTTCTGTTCGATGCCAACGAGGTCAATACCGATGAAGTGATTGTCGTTATCGTGATCGTTGCGGAACACGGTCGGTGAGTTGCCGTTGTTGGCGATGAAAATGTCGACCTTCCCATCGCCATTGTAGTCGGTGCAGATCAGACCGCGACCCTGGGCAGTGTGTATCAGCCCCAATTCCGTCGCGCGGTCGGTAAAGGTGCCATCGCCATCAGACATGAACAAGCGGGATGCATCGTCATCGAACTCGGGTTGATCGGGCATCTGGAAACCGTTGGTATGGAACAGATCCAGATGTCCGTCGTTATCGAAGTCTGCAAAGCAGGCCCCCCATCCCCAGGCGCCATCGCGCACACCGGCTTCTTCTGTCACATCCTCAAACCCGTTCGGGCCATTGTTGCGGTACAGACGATTCCCGGTACGCACCGGCGGTGTAACTGGCCGGTAAATGCTGGTGACAAACCAGTCCAGGTCCCCGTCCCGGTCATAATCGGCGACCGCGTTTCCCATACCGTTTTCGTCGGAAATGTCCTCGGTCGTCTGATCGTCGAACAGCCTGCCTTCGGCTATGCTACGGAGCACCTGGCTTGATCCGAAGTCACTTGCCACCAGGAGGTCGGGATATCCGTCGTTGGAGAAGTCAGCGAATATGGGCGTGAAGGTGTATTCCGATTCGATGCCGGTGTTGGTGATCGAAATTTCAATCGGCGTACGGTATGACTCATCGTAGAAAGAACCAGTGCCATCGTTATCCCAGAGATACTCGCTGTCGCCGTCGGTCCATCCGGTACCCCAGTGGGTGAAGAACAGATCCAGGTCTCCGTCCAGGTTGTAATCACCCGCCGCCATCGACGAGGTCGCACGCACATGATCGATCATGGTGACGTCGGTCCATGGAACAAAATCGCCTTCGCTGTCGTTAATATAGACCTCGACACCTTCGTACTGTGTGGATATGAAATCCTTCATCCCATCTGCGTCGATGTCGACGAAGTAGCCGGCCAGGTCCATCCCATTGAGTTCGATGCTGGTTTCCCGTTCTCTAAACGTGTTGCCATCATAGCTGAACAGTTTACCCACGGTGCTGTGTCCGTGAGCGACGTACAGTTCCATCAAGCCGTCGTTATCGATGTCCGCCATGCCCAGGCCACCGGCATTTTTTTCAATTTCCCTGGGATTGTCATCGACCCAGGCGTTGTAACAGAGTCCAAGGTCTGTAGTGACATTTGTGAATGTGTTGGTACCGGTTGGCGTGGCACAGTGGGCGAGGGTGGAATCCATCTCCTCTTCGTCAATAATTCCAACGTCGCCCCCGTTGTCTACAGCCGGGGGAGTGACGACCGGTGTCGTAGTACTGCCACCGCCGCCACCACAGGCAGAAAGCAGTATAAGGATGCTGATGAGGATGAATCTTTGCATCAGGGATGTTCGATAGTCATTAGCTGATCTACCACAATATTGTCGACTTCACTGGTTGGATTCCCGGGTCCTGGCCATCGGATGTGAATGCGACTCACCACATCGTCTTCGCCAAGACCGAAGTGCAGTGTCTGAGGTCCCTGGGACAGATACCAGGTGCCAAGTTGAACTTCCTGCAACTGTAACCCGGAAGTTGCCTCGATGGTTACGCGGGCGCCGATGGCATCGGGATTCTCCCCGGTACCAACCAGTTGAACGGCGATAAAGTGGTTATCATTGTCGGTGGTATTCTCAAATACCGTTGGTGCGATGCCGTTATTGGCAATAAAGATATCGATGCGGCCATCGTTATTGTAGTCAGCACAGATTATGCCGCGACCCTGCCCGGTATGATCAATCCCGGACTCACTGGATTTTTCCGTGAAAGTGCCATCACCATTGGACATGAAGAGTCGGGAAGGGTCGTTTTCGAAGGGGTCATCAAAATTCTGTGCCCCATTTGTGTGGAACAGATCGAGATGACCGTCATTATCGAAGTCGGCAAAACAACTGCCCCACCCCCAGTAACCGTTACGCACACCAGCCTCGTCGGTAACATCCTCGAAGTTGCCGAGACCATCGGCATTGCGATACAGCCGGTTGCCGTCCCTGATACCTTCACCGCTTATATTCTCCGGATCATGGATACTGGACACAAACCAATCCAGGTCCCCATCGCGATCATAGTCTCCGATGGCGCCACCCATGCCATTCTTGTCGGTGATCACATTCTGCACGGTGGCGTCGATGAAGCGAATGCCCGCCTCGTTGCGCAGCACCTGACTGCGTTCAAAGTCGCTGGCCAGCAGCATATCCGGATAGCCGTCGTTATCGATGTCGGCGAAGTTTGCAGTAAAGGAAAATTCGGGAATAACATTATCCAGGTTTTCAGAGGGTTCGCTGTCCACCGCGACGGTGTCGCTCAGATCAACAAATACCCCGCCACCCTGGTTCTGCCACAGGTATTCCGTTAGCGGCTGCGCCGGATCGTAGAAGCTGCCCCAGCGAGTAAAGAACAGGTCGATATCGCCATCGATATCGTAGTCAGCCGCAGCCAGCGAAAATGTTGCTCGCTCGTGGAAGATACCGGGATACAGCGACTCCGAAAAATGTCCTGTCTGATCGTTCATAAACACCTGGGTAGCTTTGTACTGCACCGACACAAAGTCCTTGAATCCATCGGCATCTATATCGACGAAATAACCGGCCCGATCCATGGTGAATGGGTCGATCCCGTTGTTGCCCTCAAGTTGAACGAAGCCGGTACCGTCATAGGTAAACAGTTTTCCAGTTTCGTTACGCCCGTGGGTCACGTAAAGTTCGAAGCGGCCATCGTTATCGATATCATCCAGCGCGACTCCGCCACTGAACTCACCGAGTTCCCCCTGATCGATTTGAACGACCTGGTAAGCGAGTCCCAATGCACTGGTCTTGTCCTGGAACCTGGCAATGCCATTGGAAAAATTATCACCGCCCTGGTCATCGCTGTTGTTACCACCAGCCACGGGTGGTGCGCTGGTGGTTGAACTGCCGCCACCGCCGCCGCAGGCTGAGACCAGCGCAAGCAAAAGCAATGACAGGAAACCGGACCTCATGGGACAAGTTTACCGCAAAAAAAACGCACCGGGGGCGAAAAGCCCGCGGTGCGTTTTAGTTTCGGCGATCTACTGGTTTTGCCAGCTGACCTGAATACCGATTTCTCTGGGTTCGACCATGGTGCCATAGGGACTGCCGACACCTTCCCGCGGTGACCACTGGTGCAGCGCGGCCTGGTCAAGCGTATTCTGCACATAGCCGGATACCCGCCAGGCGGAATTGGCAGACTGCCAGTTCGCCCGGAGGTCCCAACGGGTGTAGTCAGATACCGCGTACGCCTCGACGTTACCGTGTTCCACGTACTGCTTGCTGCGATAGTTTGCGATCGTCAGCAGCTCGAGCGTGCCCCAGTCTGCAGGGAACGGTACATCGTAAGCCAGTGTCAGGGACGTCTTGTGCTTGGGTGAGTTCGGCAACTGCTTGCCATCGAACTCAATCTCGATACCGGTTCCCCAGTAACGATGAACCTGTGGATCACCATTGCCGTCAATATACTCATGGAACTGAAACCCGACCTGGGCGCCGGGAAGGCTGAATGGGTAGAGAGAGAGAAAGGGACCAATGTTGGTATCCAGGTAGTTGTAGAACCCGCGCAGCGAGAGGCGATCAGTAATTCTCCAGGCGCCTTCAAGCTCGATACCGTTAATTGTGGTGCCGTCAATCGCTTGCGTCGATCTGGTCGTCGCGCCGCCCTCAGGATCTGCCGCGATTTCGTCGGCTGACTTGAAGCGAGCGGATACTACCCAGTACTTGCTGAAGTCCTGGTGGAAAACTGTCGCAGACAATTGCAGCGCATTGTCGAAGTAAAGTCCCTTGGCGCCAAGTTCGTAGTTGGTCATTTGCTCGGCTTCAAACCAGAATTCATCCAGGCCTGCGCCTTCCATCAGACTGAAGGCTCCCTTAGAACCACCCGGACGATAGCCGGTGGAGATACGGCCGTAGATCATGACATCGTCATTAGGACGATACTGCGCGCCAATGTTCCAGGTCGTGTCGCTCCATTTCCCTAGGGCCTTGCTGGGAATGATGTCGCTACCACGCACGCCCCACTGCACGACCGCAAAATAATCCTCACAGGGCGAGGTATGGTTGCAGGGGGAGAAATCCACGCCGGAAAGACCAAAGGCGGTGCCATTACCCTGCTGCAGCTGCCCTTTTTTGTCTTCATCATGACGAATACCACCGAAGAATGTCCAGGTATCGTTCATGACGTATTCGCCATTGAAGTAGATGCCCATGGACTCGTTCCAGTTAGTTGCCGTGAAAGCAACCCTTTGACCATTGAGATTCGCATGGAAATTTGTGAGGCCACTGACTGAGAAGTTCACCAGTTCCGGGTCACCCGGACAGGCGTACACGTTTTGCAGGTTAGCGACTCGGGCCCGGGGTTCATCATGGGTGTAGAGATCACGCAACAGGAAATTCTTTCCGCCGCTCTTGCTACCCCCGGGGCCATAAAGGGCCTCGATATTCTCACGACAGGCAGCCGAGGTGTCGTCGTACAGCCAGTCGTTACCACGAGTACCCCGGGTACCTGCACCGAAGTCCCAGGTCCTGCTATTGGACGGCCGCTCGCCGTCCAGGTAATTGACACCCACCGTGAAATTGAACTTACCTTCATAGTTTGAGGTCAGTGTGATCTCATGACTGGTCTGCTCCGACAGGCGGGCGCGGTTGAGGCGGGTGTCGTTGAAGGTACCGTTGCCGCCACCATCCAGGGCACAATATTGGCTGGTCTGACCCGCCTGGAGCATACCGCCCAATACTTTAGGGTGATTGGCAGGGCAGACACCGCCACCCTCACGGGGCAGTTGGTCAGGGTCGTCCAGGGTCTCCCTGACGACATCGTGATAGCCAAACTTATAGGTCACATCGAGGCTGTCAGTCACATCGAATATCCCTTCCAAGGAGAAGTTTTCCGATTCAGCATCCTCGTAGATCGGTGCGTTGAAAGCGATCTTCCACTGCAACTCATCGGGGTCGCAGATGATACCGAATTCATCCCGTGTGCCGTCGTTGCTGATGTTCGAACAGTTAGTGACTGATGGCGCGGCATTGGCGCCAAAGAACGGATTCACCTGTGGTACTTCCTCGCCGGTGATGGGGTCCCGCCATATAGCGGGTTCGCCGTTGCGGTCCAGCAGGAACTCATTGACCGTGTCGCGCGCCCCCAATGGCAGTGATACCCAGGGTGTACCGTCGTCTGTCTGGTAGGTGTAGCGGGCGGTAATGTCCCAGCGGTCGTTGGTCCAGCGCAGACGCGGCGTCCAGATGACCTGATCCGGCTTGCCGCCGTCAACGCCACCGGGATAGACGTTTTCGATCCTGCCGTCACCGGTGTAGGTGGAGAGGCCCAGACGATAGCTGAAATCGGAGTCGCCAATGGGTCCGCCGAATGCGATCTGGAAGCGCTGTGTCGAGATATCGGTGACCTCCGCGTTCACGCGCATGTCGAAGGTATCCGTCGGCTTGCGCGACCAGAGATTGATGGCGCCGGCGATGGACGCCTTGCCCCCGGTAGTGCCCTGTGGTCCCCGGCTCACTTCGACTCGCTCCATGTCGAACGTACTATCCGTTGCATAGCTCAGGTTCGTATAGACACCGTCGATATAATAAGCCACGGAAACGTCCGAGTAGAAGTTGACGCTCCGGTCGTTTCCTATACCACGCATGACAAAGTGACCGTCCTCACCCTTACCGCCACCCTGAGTACGGTTACCTTTCTGCAGTCCGGGAACGAGAACTTCCAGGTCGTCCGCATTCTGGACGCCCAGTTTCTCGATTATGACCTGGTTGAAGCCAGTGACTGTCATGGCCCGGTCGAGGACATTGGATTCACCGCGTTCACTGGTGACGATAATTTCCTCGATATACACTGATTCTTCCTCAGTTTCATCTGCTGATAAAACAGCGGGGAATCCCGTGAAGGAAAGAGCCATTCCCAATGGTAGAATTAAAATTAATTTTTTCATGATACAAATCCCCAATAATTAGATTCGGTTGATAGACTGGTAAATCTTCATCTAAATGCAAGTACCTAACCTTGTAATATTCCGTATCTGTTCAGAAAATTCAACAAATATATTCTCTGATGGCGCGTATTTCCCCATTAATCAACACAATTCATTATAAAACAATGGGTTATGGTGGTAGACCCATGGCGGCATGTCAGTCCAATCCCTGAAGACACCAGTCGAATCTATCCGTTGATCTTCCAATCTGAATGTCCCCTCTATTTTAATTCCAGACTTGCCGAAACCCCATGTCATCGGTCAATATCGGGCATCGGATAATGATTTCTCAGGAAAATCAGGTGGACGGGAATGTGATAGATGGTTTTCAGGCTGCTGTGAATAAGGATCTGTCCCTGTTACGGTGGGGCAGGTGGGTCAGTTTGGAATTTCTTTGGGGGATTGGCGAGGATGACTATCTGATCCGACTGGAACAGGGCAGAGTTGCTGAGGTTCGGTTGCGGACCTTGCCGATTGAAACCGGTGTGTTTACCGTTCGCGCTGCATCTGAGGTTTGGATCGAACATTGGCGCCCATTGCCAAAGCGGGATTATCACGATCTTTTTTCAATGTTGTCGGCGGGCCTGGCGACGCTTGATGGTGAAATCACACCGCTGATGCAAAACCTGATCTACTTCAAAGGACTGTTGTCAGCACCCCGGACAATACCGGATGTCCAATCATGAGCAAGAGCATAAGCAAGACTCCGGGACCCGACTATGAAGACATCACTGGCCGCTATTTCAATTTGGAAACCGGAGGGGTCAACTACCGGCTCTATGTGGAAGAAGCCGGCCAGGGGATTCCACTGGTGTGTCTGCACACTGCCGGGTCCGATGCACGACAATTTCGCCATATTCTGTGCGACAGGGAAATTACAGCAAATTACCGCGTGATCGCTTTTGATGCGCCCTGGCATGGTAAATCAAATCCGCCGCCAGGCTGGCAGGACAATGATTATCAATTGACCTCGGCTGCTTACAAAGATCTGGTGCAGGCATTTTGCACTGCTCTGGCGCTGGACCAGCCCGTGTTGATGGGCTGTTCCATGGGTGGCCGAATTGTGTTGCATCTGGCTTTATCCACACCGGATGACTATCGCGCCGTGATCGCTTTGGAAGGGGCTGACAGGTTGCAACCCTATTATGATACTTCCTGGCTGAACCGGCCTGACATCCATGGCGGCATGGTCTGTGCCGGTTTCGTCTCCGGTCAGGTCGCACCCCATAGCCCATTGGAATATCGCTGGGAAACCCTGTGGGCTTATATGCAATCGGGACCAGGAATATTTGAAGGTGATCTGCATTTCTACTGGCAGGACGGAGATTTTGATGACCGATCCGGTGCTATCGATACTGATCGCTGCCCGGTTTACTTACTATCCGGCGAATATGATAACTCCTGCACACCGGAACGGGCTCAGGCCACGGCGAGTCGGATCAAGGGATCAAAATTGACCATCATGTCAGGCATGGGTCATTTTCCCATGTCGGAAAACCCCGAGCTCTTTCGCCGGCATCTCCTGCCGCTGCTGGAGGAAATCGCTGGTGAAAGTGCTCCGGTCTAGTCGGCCAGGTCGCCGACGTCGTCCCAAATGCGCTTGATTGCGTCAATGTGCCCGGATGGCGTCAAGCCCTGGTCCATGCAGGCAATTGCCGTGTGGGTTACACCCATGTCCTCAATCCGTTTTATGCGGTTTCGGGCCCGATTACGTTCAGAACGCGGCGCCATGCATTCGATACCGATATCATTTGGGTCACGACCGTGTTGTTCTGCAACCCGGCGTACCGTTGCCAGCTGATCAGCCAGGTCTGCATTGAAAAACGGGAACCAGCCATCGGCCATACGACCCACTCTCTCGACGACCTGAGGCGCCATTCCACCCAGCCACACCGGTATCGTGCGTGACACTGGTAATGGGTTAAGACCCGCGTCGGTAATCGTGTGCCACTTCCCATTGTAGGTGATTGTGTCTTCGGCCCACAGCCGACGCATCAAGTCGATCTGTTCTTCAGAGCGTTTCCCCCGGTCATTGAAGTTTTCACCGAGCGCTTCGTATTCCACGTCGTTCCAACCTGTGCCGACACCCAGTCGCAAACGACCGTTAGAGATGACATCCACACAGGCGGCTTGCTTGGCCACAAGAGCGGTCTGTCTTTGTGGCAGGATAATCACGGCAGTGACGAGTTCGATAGTCGAAGTCAGTCCGGCCAGGTAGCCGAACAGTACGAATGACTCGTGAAACAGACTTTCGGAGGTGTAGGCTCCTTCCCAATCCGGCCGGCTGGCGGTACCGGCGCCCAGCACATGATCGTAAGTGACAAGGTGGTTGAAGCCGAGAGACTCGGCTGTCTGCGCGAACCTGGCTACTGTTTCCGGGTCTGTACCGATTTCTGTCTGCGGAAAAACTGCGCCAATCTTCATTCAATGACTCCCTGTTATCGTTTATAGCGTGCCGGTAGGATTTTTTGTCCGTGAAATTGCCGGCATGCTGTATTTTCTATGGCAAAAACCGGGCAAAGAGTATGTGGCAGTCCTTTTGCAATTACAATATTGTCTGCCAGCATCAGTCCACTGAACCAGAGGGTATACCCGGGTTCAGTCTGGACAAGAATAATGCACTGCTGCATGCTTTTATACTTTTGAAAAAGGAAACATGTCATTGAACCAGGCAATGTTCAGTAACCGCAGCGTACAGCTTGCGAAACTCATTTTGCGACGCCTGCAGATTCATCCGTGAACAGAATCCCGGTCATTATCGATACGGATATCGGAAGCGATATCGACGACACATGGGCGCTGGCAATGGCACTTGGCTGCCCGGAAATCGACATCAGAATGGTGGTTTCCTGCACGGGTGATACGCATTACCGGGCAAAGATTATCTGTAAATTTCTCGAACGCGTCGGGAGAACTGATATCCCGGTAGGCATCGGCCTGCCATTTGAAAGCGCCATGGAAAATCAGCGGGCTTACGTTGAGGACTATGAGATTACCGACTATTCGGGTGTCGTTGAGTCAGATGGCGTTACCGCCATGGCCAAAATGATTATGCAATCGGAAGAGGAAATCGTACTCATCTGTATCGGTCCACTTCCAAACATTGCGAAGCTGCTCGAGATAGAACCCCGGGTGGTGGAAAATGCGAGATTCGTCGGTATGCATGGAGCAGTCAACAAAGGTTATGAGGGCAGTAATGTGGTGCATGCAGAATTCAACGTGAAGCATCACGTTGCAGAGGCCATACGTGTATTTTCGTCCGACTTTGATATGACCATAACGCCATTGGATTCCTGCGGAGTTGTTCGGCTGGAAGATAGCGACTATCGAAAGGCAACCGACACAGATAATGCCGCCATGCAGGAAGTGATGGAGAACTACCGGATCTGGCTCTCCACAATTGGCATGAACCCGGTTCCTGACCGTTCGTCCATTCTGTTCGACACGGTTGCCATCTACCTGGCGTTCAGCGATGAGCTACTGGACATGCAGACACTCGGCATTGCCGTAACGGAAGATGGTAAAACTGTCATCGATGACAACGGCAAGACCATGCGTGTAGCGGTCGGTTGGAAAGACCTGCCGGCGTTTTACGATCTGCTGACAGCCCGTTTGCTGAACGCGCCCTGATAACATGCAGACTTTGGTATCTGTGGAATATGTTAGTGTGTAACCGGAGTGTATGCACAATGGGTAACAGGAGTGATTCGTGACCAATATTCTATTCCTGATGACAGACCAGCAGCGCTGGGATACCATCGGTCCAGGCAGCGGCTGGGTAAAAACCCCAAACCTCGACCTCATTGCACAGGAAGGCGTTTGTTTCGACAATTGCATCACCACGACGCCGATCTGCATGCCAGCCAGGTTGACCCTGGCAACGGGCCAATACCCGCATAACAACCATGTGTGGTCCAACGTAAACCACACCATGTCAGCAGAAGCCGACAATTGGATGCGAGAGATCAAAAAGCTCGGTTATCGCACCAGCCTCTTCGGCAAGACGCATCTATATCCCCATGGGAAGAACGATATGCGTGCAATGGAGCCCCTCGTGCATGCCTGGGGTCTGGATGATGTCAATGAAATCGGTGGCCCACAGGCGAGTAGGGTGGGCATGAGCCACATGACGGCGATGTGGCGGAATAAGGGCCTGCTGGAGTCCTTTCGGGAGGATCTTAACGAACGCTCCGGTAACAAGGTGCATGTTGCCCGGCCCTCAGCCTTGCCGCTTGCGGATTATTACGATACCTATGTGGGGCAACAGGCAAAACAATACCTGGCGGATTATGATCGGGAAGAACCGTGGTTCTGTTGGGTGAGTTTCGCGGGTCCACATCCTCCGTGGGATGCCCCGGAACCTTATGCCAGCATGTATCACCCGGATGTTATGCCGGAACCCGCGACCCATGATGGGGATGGACTGGAATCTTACCGACAAGCGCGCTGGCGCCTTGAGTCTGACGATATCGCCTCAATGCGCGCCAACTATGCCGGTAATGTCACTTTGATCGATGATCAGATTGGTGAGATTCTTGCGGTGATCGAGTCAAGAGGCGAGCTTGCCGATACAGTGATTGCATTTACCTCGGATCACGGCGAAATGAACGGTGATCATGGCTTGATCGGCAAGTCCAACTTCTATGACGGCGCGATCAGAGTGCCGCTCATCATTCGTGCACCGGGCAGGATCCGTGCCGGTTGTGTGAACTCCAACCTGGTCGAGATGTGCGATCTTGGCCCAACGCTGGTGGAACTGGCAGGTGGAGCCATCGGTTATCAGCAGTTCGCCAGGTCCCTTGCTGATGTTTTGGAAGGCGGCTTACATCGCGAGGATGCGCTCAGCGAATATAATGGTGAATTCATGTTGATGACCGACACCTGGAAGATGGCGCTCAACAGACAGGGCGAGACCTGTATGCTGTTCAATCGCTTTGATGATCCAGGCGAAGAGAGGAATCTGGCTGGTGTGCCTGAATATCAGACCGACGTTGATGCGATGAGACAGAGACTTCTCGTGCGCATCACCCAGAGCCAGTTGCAGGCGCCATGAGTCAACCCTTAAATGGCTGTATGGAATTGAAGAATGATCCAGTTTGCCTTTAATCGCCTCGACATGACGGGTGTAATACCGTTCTCAGAAAGCGCAGTTCGGGCAGAAGAGCTCGGTTGGCATATGGGTGTCATTCCATGCAATCCCCTGACGCTTCGGGACCCCTATGTGAGCCTGGCTTTTGCCGCCCGGACGACCAGTACTTTGCATCTGGGTACCTTGCTGGATACACCGGTACTACGACATCCATCGGTTCTCGCAGGTTCGATATCCACCGTGGCATCGCTGGCGCCTGGTCGTATCCATATGGGACTTGGCATTGGAGATACGGCAGTCAGGTACAACGGACTGCAGCCTGCAACTGTCAATCAGCTGGAGCAGGCTACTGTAAAGATGAAGCAGCTTCTGACCGGTCAGGCGATTGATGTTGGCGCTTTGAGACCTGCCAGACTTCAGCAGGCACATGATGTGCCCATCTGGATTGCTGCCCAAGGACCCAAAACACTGCGTATGGCCGGGCGTGTCGCCGACGGCGTCTGGATCCGACTGGGTCGACATCCGGACAACCTGCAAATGGCGTGGGACTCTGTTTGTGAGGGTGCCCGGGAGGCTGGACGGGACCCGAATGACCTTATGCTGGGTTTGATCTTCCACACCGTCTATTCAACAGACCCGGAACAGGCCAGGCTCATGGCGAAGTCCATGGCGGCGGGTTACTATGAGTACTCTCCATTCCTGTTCGATCGGTCTGGATTCGAATGGCTCGGGAGTGATCCCCATGTGTTGCGTGCAAAAGCATGGCCGGATTTCCACCACCATGCAGACCCGGTCTATTCAGGAACTCTGGTTGATTTTCTCGATGATGCCGTAGCGGACGCATTCGCGCTGTATGGGGACTGGGACCAGATCTCTGAACAGCTGCAATCGGTGTTCGACCTCGGCTTACCTGTAACCCACGTTATCCCGCATCCAATCCTGGCAAAAGGTCATCAGTATGATTTTTTGGCAGAGTGTGCCCGTCGGTTGATACCCCACTTCCGATGATCAGTCCACCGGTGCGGTTGTGATTCTTATATGATACTGTCGATGTCTGCACCTGAGTATATTGGCAGGAGAAAGCATGCCACAGGCATTTGAAGGCATTCGCATTATCGATATTACACAGGTACTGGCAGGACCTTTCGCAACAATGCAACTCGCTCTGCTTGGTGCAGAGGTCATTAAGATAGAACAACCTGAAACAGGAGATCAGACCCGGTGGCTGGTAAAAGGGAGTGACGACCCGGGCTTGACACCTGCATTCATGAATATGAATCTGAACAAGCGAAGCATCACATTGAACCTGAAGTCATCCGAGGCCGTCGATATCGTTAAGAGACTGGTTAGCCAGTCTGATGTCCTGATAGAGAACTTCAAGGCCGGAACAATGGAAAGACTGGGGCTGGGCTACGCTGATCTGAAAGAGATTAAACCAGACCTGATTTACTGTTCCGTCACCGGATTTGGCCAATCCGGACCCAGGGCAGGGGAGGCTGCTTATGACGGTGCGATCCAGGCATCGTCCGGCATGATGTCGCAAACCGGACATGAAGAGACAGGCGCAACTCGCACAGGGTACCAGCCGGTAGACATGTCGACAGGGCTGAACACCGCTTTTGCAGTCTCTGCGGCATTGCACCGGAAAGCCAGGACCGGTCTGGGACAGCGGATTGATGTTGCCATGATGGATACTGCAATCGTCCTGCAGACTTCGCAGTACAGTAACTACCTGAACGATGGCAAACTGATTGGCCTGTTGGGTAACACCTCGCACACGGGACAGCCCACAGCCAATGTTTTCCATACGGCTGACGGACGAATACAGATCACAGCGTTGAAACAGCTTCAGGTGGAGAAACTGTTTCGAGTACTGGGCAGGGAGGAGAAGCTTTCTGAACCTGAGTTCAGTACACCGGCAGGCCGGCTGAAAAATCCTGAAGCGGTTAACGAATTAATAACAAAAGCCCTGTTTAATAACACCACTGCGTATTGGCTGAACAGCCTTGCCAGTGCAGGCATTGCTGTCGCCGAGATAAGAGAAGTGCCGGATGTCATCACTGATCCCCAATTTGCCCACCGTGGCGTGTTTGAGTCGATTGACTCACCCCTGCCGGACAAATCTCCCGTGACCGTGGTCAAGGCTGGATATATCACCAATGAAGATGGCCCTGCTATACGTTCAAAACCTCCCCGCCTGGGCGAACATACGCGGGAGATTCTTGGGGATCTGGGTTTTTCCAGGGAAGAAATCAAGGCGCTGCACGACAAGGGTGCGATATAAATGGACCTGACCCCTTTTCACAATATGGTGGCCTTAACAGGAGAATAGTTATGTCGAGTCCGTTGAGTCACCTGAAAGTCGTTGAGATGGCAACAGCCATCCAGGGGCCTGCGGCCGGGTTGTTTCTGAGTGACATGGGTGCAGAAGTCATCAAGGTGGAACCGCCGCTGGGTGAAATGAACCGCTATTTTCGTGGTGTAAACAACTCGCTGCCACCACAGGCTCCCGGTTCTCAATTCGTCGCCATGAACCGGGGCAAACAGTCAGTTTGTCTGGATATCCATACGGAATCAGGTCTGCAGGCAGTTCAACGTTTACTTGCGCGCGCTGATGTATTTCTGAGCAACTATCGCGAATCGGCACTTGGCCGGATGGGGCTTGCTTTCGAGAATGTGAAGCAGCTCAATCCCCAGATCATTTATGCCCATGTGAATGGATACGGACCGCTTGGTCCCGATGCAGACAAAATGATGCTGGATGGCGCTGCTATTGCACGTGGTGGTCTGGCCAGCGTAACAGGCTCAGAAGAAACCGGACCCCTTGCACCCGGAGCGACAACAGCAGACACGGCTGGCGCCATGCAATTTGCATTGGCCATTATGACCGCGTTGGTTGCCCGTGCACGCGATGGTCAAGGGCAGAAAGTTCAGACTTCGGCGCTCGGCGCCCAGTTGTGGTTACAGATGTGGGAATTGACCCATGTCTGGATGACCGGGTCTCTGTTGAAGAGAAGCGGCCAGCATCATGTCAACGTCCCTGGACCCTACGGGATTTACGAAACAGCCGACGGTGGATACTTCCAGTTCGCAGTCGCCGCCTCAGATGAGAGCTGGGATCAATTCTGGATATTTGTTGACGATCCACTGCAGGCGATGGACCCCAAATGGGACTCGCCGGCAAAACGTCTTGGCGCCTTTGCATCAGAACAGGATGCCCACGAAATACAACAGAGGATGCGGGCAGCATTCAAAACAAGAACGACCGGCCAATGGCAGGCATTCCTGGCGACCCAGCCTGACATTGTGTACGAAAAAGTCCAGAATTATGATGAAGTGCGTAATGATCCCCAGGTTTTAGCCAACAATTACATCGAACAAATACATCTTGAACACATCGGTGAAACATCAATGGTCGGGAATCTGATTTCCTTCAGTGAAACGCCTCCTGCGATCAAGGGTATCCCCCCTGGATTAGGAGTTGACACCGAGTCTGTACTCCGGGACCTTGGCTTCAGCAGTGACGAAATCGAGAGTGTGATACGGCATGCTGACAGTGAAAGGGAGAAAATTGATTTACGTTGACAGGAGAAGCATTTGAGCATTTACGCAGGAACCAGCAAGGGTGTGTTCAGCGTGTCTGGAGATGGTGTCGAACACCTGTTGGAGAGTCGTCGAGCACGGGAAATCGTTCAGATCTCCGGACGTTTGTTCGCCGGTACCGGCGATGGTCTTTATATATCCGACGATGCCGGACGCACATGGACGCTGGCCGGGCTCAGGGACTCCGAGGTCTGGCAAATCCGCGATAACGGCAATGGCATAATCTATGCCGGGACGGCGCCAACCGGTCTTTTCAGGAGTGAAGATAATGGCAATACCTGGAACGAGATCGAATCTCTTGCACGTCTTGCTGATGAAAATGGATGGTGTATTCCACTCGATCCTCCTATTCCAGCCAGCGCCCGCGCCCTTGTGACCACAGGCGAGAGACTGTGGGTCGGCGTTGAGGTTGGCGGCATCGCCATCTCGTCAGATGCAGGAGCAACCTGGTCCATGGTGTTACCGGGTGAAAATCCTGACTTGCATATGATGTTCGCACACCCGCTGGAACCGGAAACGTTGTATGCGTCAACAGGATACGGACGACTGGATGGTGTCGCTGAAATGATCGAGGGCAATGCCGGGGTATTCAGATCGGAGGACGGTGGCAACAGTTGGACTTATGCCTGGAGGGGCATCACACCGCGCTACTCTCGCCCGATGTGTATTGATCATCGCCCGCCGTACGGACTTACTGTAGCCAGCGCACCCACGGCATTTTCAAGTCACCGGCAGGAGCAGGGTGCGAAAGCGATGCTGTTCCGGTCCGAGGATGGCGGGGATTCCTGGCGTTCCCTGTGTGACAAGAGACATTCGCCCAGCCCGGTAAACTTCCATGGATTAACAGTAGACCCGGCAGTTTCAGGTGGTGTTTATGTCGGTACGGATTCCGGTGAGATCTGGAAGGTCAGTGATGACGCAAAATGGCAACTGTGTGCCGATGGTATGCCGACTGTGCTGTCAATCGCGGCAATTGAACAGGCAACTCGATAACCAACGAAAATGAATCGCCTCTTGCAGGAACCTGTAAGTCATGGCCTTGTGCCTGGAAACAGTTGACGCTACTCTTGAGATTTCATCCGCGCCACGTCTTCTGGAAGGAGAAAATCCCGATGGAACCTTCTCCCGTCGTGGGGCTGCAATTGGGTCAGGGAGTAATCATTGAGTTTGTAGGTCCGGGATTCGAAAAAGACAACGGCGTGCAACAGGGCAAGGAGCAGTCGCAAACGATCATATGTCATTACCCCGATCTCGCCAGGTGTGAAATCGTCCCTTTTATTCAGATGGGCCGAAACCACCTCCCAGGTTGAAAACCAGGACAATATCGGCTCAAGGAGCGACTTGCGCGTCCGCATGTCATGCAATGAGGTGAGCAGGTATATGTTCACTCCGTATTTCAGAACGATCAGGCTCAGGCGTCGCTGTGACTTTTGATGGCGGACTGCGAGCGATCCGAACTCCATCCCGATAGAGAGTTCGGCCAGGTCACCATCCGTGGACGAAATGATCTCCCGAAAGAGTCCCTGGAAATCTGATGTGTCTTGCGATGTCTTGGGTGCTGCGTCCCTGGGCAACACCTTGAAGATTCTGCATGCATACAGGGTGTTACATAGTTCTCCCAGTTCCGACACTGTCTTGCTCTGTTGACGATACTTAAGGCTGGTATCGTCACCCTGGATCCGCGACACGAATTGCACACCTGCATCGTCCGACAGAATAGCAATAAGTTCTTTGAGTGTAGATAACTCCACAAAGGGGTTCTCCAGAAAGACAATGCCCCGACCATTGGTCATGGTGAGCACGCGATGAATCGCGCGGCTGATCTCATCCACATCGCTGACGTAATCTGGCGCATGCCGAGACCAGAACGTCGATAGCAGTGGCAGATATTTCCGCGAACCAGTGTTGCTGGCGACAATCTCACAAACCTGATAGCTGTCCGCTGCCGACGATGGTGGTTCCCTGGCTGAATCCACAGCTTTGTCGTACAGGTATTGCATTTTCCTGGCGTTGGGCTTGGTCAGTGCGTGTACCTGGACAAATAGCCGGGTGTCCCGCTTGACGCTGTGAGCGCCCTGCCGCAGCAGTCGATCTGAGAGCTCCGTTGCAAGTTTCGTATTTGCGAGATTTCGGCTCAGGCGGTTGCGAGTGGCGTGAAGATCACAAGACTCGCCAAGCGCTCGCGCGATGTCCGCAAGCCTGACTGATCGGGATGTATGTATCCCATTCAGCATGTCCTGAATAAACTTGGCCGTCGGGCGACCTAAACCACCGGAGAGCCATCCCGCGAAATCTTCGATTGTCTTGCAGCCATCCAGATTTGCCATAGCGGTTGAGACGTTCTGTCAGAAGTTGAGGCTATGAGATTTTAAGGAAAATGTCCTCAAAATACAATAAAGATATATTGGAAATGAGGTCATTTTGGTTTTGCGGACTCTACCGTATAGTTGATGTCCTCCCCAATGAGTAACAAAATCTCCGTACTGATCAGCGCGTTTGCGTGCAGATTGAACGTACTCTAGATTCACGTACTCTAGATTCGATACCGTTTCCTTTTGGGGGAATCGAATAAATTGGCTTTATTGAGGTGATATATCGAATTTTGGACCACTCTTGATAGAGCTGACCGTTAACAAGTGAAGTAGCTACAGGAGAGTATTATGCAAACAGAATTGTGGGCATCACTGGGGCGTTTGGGTCTAATTCTAGCCTTTATTTCTCCAGTTTACGGACAGGATACACAAGAAAAAGAAGAGGAGACAAAAGCCGACTTTATTGAAGAAATCATCGTAACCGCAGAGAAACGTGAGGAAAACATCATGGATGTGCCACTCACCGTTACTGCGTTTACTGATGGGATGATCGAGGAATTGGGTATGACCAATTCCCGCGATCTCGAAAACCTTGTTCCCGGGCTTCAGATCGGCGACAACATCGAGAATATCGGTCATGGTATCGTCATCCGAGGTATCGGGACAAAAGGATCCGGTGAAACACACAGAGACCTTGCGGTGGCGACCTATATCGACGGCGTTTATTCGCATACCACGTCAGGCATCGCACCGAATTTGTTTGACGTTGAACGCCTGGAAGTCGGTCGTGGTCCTCAGGGAACGCTGAATGGTCGTAACTCCATCGCCGGTTCGATCAGTTATGTTACCAAGAAACCGTCAGCTGAATGGGACGTTAACGTCCTGACCGAATTCACCGATCAGTTTACACAGCGATACAATCTTGCGTTTGGCGGTCCGATCACTGAACACTTGAGTTTTCGTCTAACCGGTGGTTATTACGAGGGTGACGGTGCTCAGAAGAATCGCGGTCTTGGTGGCGACTACGATGCACCGGACGAGACAACCTATGCGCCGCAACTTCGTCTGGAGACCGATCGTGTCGACATCAATGTGCGCTTCGCACGAACTGAAGATACAGGGGTCGGCAGAACGGACGTCCTGCTGTTTCAGCCAAACCGAAACCAGGCCTTTGAATGTTTTTGGTTGGAGCAACCAGGCAATCGCGCCGCAAACGCTTTTAACCATATTCAGGAAGGCGACTTCCCCGGTGTGATCAATGGTCAGCCATTTGATTGCAGTGGTTCTGTGGATAAACCGACAAACATTTTCTATCTTGCCAAGGACAACAATCCAGCGGTCGAAGACTGCCATCCCACTGACCTCGCGAATCAATGCAAAAATCTGAAGAACGAGATCTCTGTGAATCGCCCCGGAGGCGGGAATTCTCTTCGTGATAGCTGGACCATGAATGCCAGTTTCGATGTCACGGATACGTTAATTGTGCGTTATACCGGGGGCATCAGCGGTGTCCTCCAGGATAGCTGGAAAGATAGCGATTACAGCAACCGGGTCGGCAGCGAGGCTGACCCACTCCTGTCATCAGATGGCGGTACGCATTTTGCGGATATAAGACATTACGCGCCTTATGAAAACGACAACAAGTCTCACGAGCTGCAGCTGTTTTCTAACTACGACGGCCCATTTAATTTTATCCTGGGTGCGTATTATTACGAGAACAGAACCTACTGGGAAACCTCTCAAACAAATTTCGGCTGGCAGGGGTGGAGTGTTACTGCGGCAGAGAACGAGCGCAGGGCTCAGGCGCAAGGTTACGCAAGCTGTGAAGCTGCCGTTACAGCCAATCCTGGCTGGTATGTTGATGAAGGTTACGGAATTCGGTGCATTCCAGAAGGCTATATGATAACGAACGACTTCAATACTGAAGCCGAGTCCTCAACGGAGGCAATTTTTGCCAGTGCCGACTATGTCATCAACGAGCGATGGCTAGTCTCTGGTGGGTTGCGCTACACCGAAGATACCAAAGGGCGTGAGCAGGATTTCTTCTGGGAGGCGGTAGAGTTACATGATATTGCCGGTACCTGGGATGACAACACAGACGACCTCTTGATCATTTGGGATGCAACAACCAAGCCCATCGAACAAGAAAGTGACCAGAACCCAACCTGGGATAAAGTTATCTGGAATATCAGCCTTGAACATCGACCAGACGAAAACACCATGTATTATGGTCGGATTTCCACAGGCTACCGGGCTGGTGGTTTCAACTCAGCTTCAGGCTTCAATCCGCCGATCGAGGAAGAGACCCTCATCAATTATGAACTGGGCGTCAAAGGCCTGTTCCTTGATCAACGCATGAACATTCGTGCTGCTGCGTTCTTTGAAGACTACGATAATTACCAGCACACGGCGACGACATTCCATCCGAATCCACTTCCCAACCGCGAATCGCCTCTGGTGGAGTTCACCGACAACATCGACGGCACCACCATCTATGGTCTGGAGGTGGAATACAGCTATAACTTCAACGAGAAGTTGAGCCTGAGTGGCTTTTACGCCTTCCAGGGGTCTGATCTAGGTGAGTTCTCAGCCATTGTTCAAGGCGATCCTGAAGCGGAATACGCTGTTTGGGACTATGTGGACAATAGCAATCGGCCTCAACAGTCGGTCTATCAGTTTCCCAAGAGTTGGGGCGGCGGCACTCTACCCATGCAGCCTGAGCACAAAGCAGCGGCAACGCTGGTTTATGAGACTCCAGTCGATGCATTGGGTGGTGGCTCTTTGAGTCTGCTAGGTACGCTGACCTACACCGGCGAACGTTATCCCTTCGTAGAAAACGTCGAATCACAGAAAATTGCTGCCTACAATCGGCTGGATCTGAGGGCCGCGTGGACTTCTGCCGATAACCAGTGGGGCGTGACACTGTACGTGCAGAACGCGATGGATCACATTGCTTTGTTCGAGTACCTTCCGCAAATCGCCGCAGGCCGTGGTGGTGCGACCGGTTCGCTCACAGAGACCCGGCAGTTTGGACTCCAGATTCGCTGGAATCCGCAGTTGTAAGCGATAGTAGGAGGCTGTCCGAGAACAGACTGACCTACTGCGGACGAGCCTGATTGGCCATATTTTCTGCTTATTTTCGTTCAATATGTACAATATTTGCCTCAAATAACCAAAAAATATGACTCAATCAGTCTCGTCCTCGCTACGGTCGCAGTTCCCGGACAGCCTCCTAGTTGCGAGACGTATGCCCCCAATCAGGGGCTACGTCTCAATACTTTTCTATCCGGGCCTGTTATGGCCCTTTTTTTACTGGACGAAACTGAACGTAGGTTCCAACTCCGTCTACGTGCTGCTTACTTGTGATACGGCCCACTCTCTTTACGATCTTTTTTTCCCTCGTCGCCTGTGGAGGCGGTGGTAGCTCCTCATCACCGACAACACAGCCACCCCCGGTAACGCAGCCCGCCGACCCGGTTGAAGAAGCGGAGATCACCTTTACGCGAGACCTGAATGCCGGCCTGCGCCGCGCATTTGGCACTGAATCCGACTCAGATCTTGCATTTTCAAGCGGTGGCGTCGCGGCTTCGGACTTCGACGGCGATGGGGATATTGACCTGCTTTTCGTCGGCGGCAATACGGAACCCAACCACCTTTACGAAAACCAGGGTGACGGTACCTTTGTAGAGATAGCAACAGACGTTGGGCTGGATATTGTCAACTGGGCCAGTGGACCGGCATTCGGTGATATCGATGGTGATGGTGATCTCGACCTCTTCATCGGCGCAATCAACGATTTGGTTTTTCTGTTCGAAAACCGCCTGAACGAAGTGGAGGCAGGTTTTGTCGATATCACCGCTGACTCAGGGATCGTAGTGAACAGTGCGGTTTCCTCGACTTTCTTTGATTATGATGGGGATGGCTACCTTGACCTTTTTGTGACCCATTGGGGGACGAAGCGTCAACCGGGAGAAGATACAGAAACAGTATGGCGAAACAATGGTGACTACACCTTTGAGAATCGTAGCATCGAAACTGGTGTTGCAGCAGGGCTGCTCGAAGTTGACACTGACTGGAGCTTTACAGCGAGCTTCAGCGACATCGACGGTGATGGTGACGGTGATCTGCTGATAGCGTCAGATTTTGAGACCAGCCAGGTGTTGCGTAACAACGGCGATGGCACCTTTTCGAAAATCACGGACCGGGATGTCATCGTCGATCAGTCTGGCATGGGTAGCGCCATTGGTGACTTTGACAACGATGGAGACATGGACTGGTTTGTCACCTCCATTTACAACCTGGATATTGGTGGAGACTTGTTCGGGAACCGGCTTTACCGTAACGATGGGGAGGGTTTGTTTACGGATGTGACGGAAGAGTCCGCTACCAGCGACGGGTCATGGGGTTGGGGTGCCTGCGCGGCAGACTTTGATAATGACACACACGTCGACCTGGCCCATGTCAATGGCTGGCGGGAACGTCCTGACATAGACTATGTCACTGATCAGGCGAGGCTATTTCGAAACATGGGGGAGTCCGGCATTCTTTTCGATGAACGCTCCACAGAATCAGGCTTCAACGATCAAGGCCAGGGACGTGGCATAGCCTGCTTCGATGCGGAACGCGACGGCGATATTGACATTGTGATCTCTAACAACGAGAACGATGGTGTGGTGTTCTATCGTAACGAGACAGACACCAGTAATCACTATCTCGCGATCAGACTGGTAGCAACAGGCATGAACTCGTTCGGTGTTGGCGCGCATATCACGCTTACAACCAACGATGGTTCACAGGTGCGCGAACTGGGTGGCGCCAACAACTATGTATCGCATAATCCGTTTGAGGTACATTTCGGACTCGGCGCCGCCACCCGTGCCGATGTCACCGTGCGCTGGCTCAATGGTGAGACAACCACATTAACGGCCGTCGATGCTGATCAGCTGCTGACTATCAATCAGGAGTAGCTTTTGTATTGTTCCAGGATCGGTTTCCTGACACACTGAAGACCGAACTCGCCACAATCACGACGAACGAAGATGAGCATCATTGCGAAACACGGTTCCAGTCGACTCTTTGCGTTGATGGTATCTCTGATGGCCACATCCTGTTCGATGGAGAAGGAGACAGTCGTACCTGTTGCGCCTCCTGTTGAAGTTGCTCTCGATCATGCTGTAGCAGAGGTCATCGAGGTCCTGGAAGCACTCCTTAAAAAGGTCCGGGCTGACCCGACGAACGCCAGGCTGCGTGGGGACCTGGGAATGGCATACGAGGTCAACGGGTTCCCTGATGCTGCTTTTGCCAGTTATCAAAATGCTGAGACCCTGGATCAGAATAATGCCAGGTGGCCGTATTTCCAGTCACTGCTACTGGCAGACCAGGGTGAACATCAACTCGCTCTTGCTGCGCTGGACCGCGCCATCGCGATAGATGCCGCTTACGGGCCGGCGTGGTTGTGGAAAGGCGCCTGGTTACTGGACGCGGGAAATCCGACCCTGGCTTTGCAGGCATTCGTAGAGGCAGAGTCTCTGGGTGCAGGTGCAGTCGCGATCGTGGGTCAATCGCGTGTCGCATTACACCAGCGACGGCCAGCTGACGCCGTGGCTTTACTCGAACCTCTATCGCTGGAGTTCAAGCACCCTGTTGTCTTTCAGTTGCTCGGGCGTGCCTACCGTGAATCTGCCCGAATCGAGGAAGCGCGCATTGCCCTGGCGCGAGGCAGGACGCTACAGAAAATGCAGTGGGAAGACCCCTGGCATGAGAGCAAGAAACGCTTCGAAGTCAGTTTCGTTCACCGTGCCAGTCGTGCCCAGCAGTTGATTCAGCAAGGTGAGTCAGCAAAGGCGATCGGGATTTTAGAATCTCTCAGAGAACAACAACCGGAAAACAGAGTCATCATCAGCAATCTTGCGACTGCCTATCGCAATGATGGCGATACTGATCGAGCGTTCTGGATTCTGCGCAGAGCAATTGAATCGGATCCTGACTACTACCCGTTCCGTACGGGAATTGCTGACTTTTACAGACAACGCGGTGATTTTGACACTGCGTTGATGCACATCGACCATGCGCTGACACTGGAACCTGAACTCGCGATGTTGTACAGCAAAAAAGGGTTGCTTCTCAATGAACAAGGTAGACCTGAAGCAGCTTTGGCGGCCTTCCAAACCGCAATTCGTTTCGATCCGGGAAAACGGGAGACGTTCATGTATGCGGGGCAGGTGGAAGCAGCATTGCAACGCTGGCCACAGGCCGTCTTGCATTATGAAGGCGCGGTGCGTATCGACCCTTCGTACACTCCCGGTTATCTGAACCTGGCAGCAGCGCTCGCATATTCTGATCGCTTCGACGAGGCGCACAAGGCACTTGAGCAGGCACAGCAGTTGGGGACCCATCCACGGCAAGTGGAGTCTGCCAACAGGAGGTTAGCGACAATGCGTGGAACATCAAACCAGGAGGCTGTCCGGGAACTGCGACCGTAGCGAGGGCGAGACTGATTGAGTCATATTTTTTGGTTATTTGAGGCAAATATTGGACATATTGAACGAAAAGAAGCGGAAAATATGGCCAATCAGGCTTGTCCGCAGTAGGTCAGTCTGTTCTCGGACAGCCTCCCAGATGAAGTCGGTCATCTGCATCAGTGTGTTTTCTTTGTTGGGATGTGTCGATAAGGGCGATTCCACGAACGATATAACAACGGCGCAGACTCCCTGGTTTGAGGAACAGGCAGTGGAGCGCGGGCTGATCTTTGAATACCAGTCTGGTGAGTCGGAACAACACCTGTTTCCGGAAATCATGGGCGGCGGCGGTGCAATTGCCGATCTGGACAACGACGGCGATCTTGATGTTTACCTGGTTCAGGGTGGAAATCTATCCACGGAAAATTCGCCTGGCAACAGGCTGTTTCTTAACTTTGGTGGTCGTTTTGAACAAGTTGCTGGCGGTGGCGGCGCCGCGGATACGGGTTACGGAATGGGCGTCGCGACAGGTGACTACGACAATGACGGCGATGTTGATCTCTATGTGACCAATTTTGGCGCCAATGTGTTGCTGCGCAACAACGGTTCCGGCGAGTTCGAAGACGTCTCCGAGGCTGCCGGTGTGGCTGATTCGAGATGGGGGACGGCGGCGTTATTCCTGGATCTGGATTCGGATGGGGACCTTGATCTATTCGTCGTCAACTATGTCAATTGGCAGCCCGCTATGGAACGAAATTGTTTCAACCAGAAAACTGCGCTGGCCGACTACTGTTCACCAAACCACTATGGTGCACCGGCAGTCGATCTACTGTATCGGAACAATGGTGACGGGACCTTTACAGATATCTCTGACCGGTCGGGACTCGGTGCAGCTTTCGGAAACGGACTTGGCGCTGTGGCTACGGATGTCAATGCTGACGGATTGTTTGATATTTTCGTTGCCAACGATGCCATGATGAATCAGCTCTGGATTAATCGTGGAGATCTACGTTTCGAGGACGAAGCTCAGCTCTGGGGTTGCGCGGTAGATGAACACGGCATTGCCAAGGCAGGCATGGGTGTCGTGGCTTCCGACCAGGATAACGATGGGGACCCGGACATTCTTGTGGTGAATCTCGGAGGAGAGAGTGATTCGTTTTTCCGTAATACCGGCTCGTATTTCGAAGATGCAACGGTGTCGGTCGGACTGTCGAATATCAGCAAGCGCTATACGCGATTCGGGGTGGCGTTGGCGGACTTCGATAATGATGCCGAGCTGGACTTGTTTGAGGCGAACGGCGCCATTAGTCTTTCGAATCAAGAGCATATTGCCATGGGCTATGCTGAACCCAATTCGCTGTTGCGGGGAGGGGCACGATTCAAACCCGTCGATCCGCCAGGAGGGACCGACCAGCCGTTGATAAATACCAGCCGCGGGCTGGTGATTGGGGATATAGACAATGATGGTGGCGTGGACTTGTTGGTCGTTAATCGTGATGGGCCGGCCAGTCTGCTGATCAATCAGGTCAGAGATCGGGGACACTGGGTTGGCTTTGCCGCATTAAACGAGGTGGGCAGTAATGTGCATGGCGCCATGGTTTCAGGGGTAATAGGATCGAGAAAAGTATATCGAGCCGTACAGACGGCGGGCAGTTACCTCTCTGCAAACGATCCACGGGTGCACTTCGGCCTTGGTAACGAGACCCGGATTAGCGACATTATCGTTCAGTGGCCTGGTGGTAGCCGGGAACGCTTCGGTGACTTCGACGCAGGCCAATGGGTAAATCTTCACAAGGGTTCAGGTACGTCGCTCCAGGGGGACCACAATTGAGTCAACGATCTGATTTCCGGCATGCTTTCTTTGGCAGCCTGGGTGATCTTACTGCGTTATCTCCAGCATTTGGCCGCTTGCAACATCGTTCATCACTATCTCCGATCCATCGGGCCAGCTGACGGTAAGATCGGCAGTGGTATCAGTCCCGAGTCCAAATAGCTGAATTGCCGGATTCTGTGATAGAAAATTACTGCCGATAGAGATCTCCCGCATCTGGCTCGTGTTCTCGGACGTCAGCATTATTCGTGCCCCGGATGCTTCAGTATTGGGCGGGCTGCCAATTAAGCGCACCTTCAGATACTCGTTACCGGATTCATCATTTCGCCATAGGATCGGTCCATCTGCCAAAAGCAGGATGTCAGTATCGCCGTCATCGTCAAAGTCAGCACAGACGACACCTCGCCCCATTTCGGTTTCATGCAGGCCCAGTTCTTCGGCCTGTTCCAGAAAGGTTCCATCAGATTGATTGACGAACGCGCGGCTGCTGTCCCCAGCGTAGCGTTCGGAGGCTGGAAGATCCTGTTGTCCTGGTTGTGCTCCCTGCCATCCATTGGTGTGATAGATATCCAGGTCGCCATCGTTCTCGAAATCCATGAAGCACGCGCCCCAGCCCCAGCCTCCGTCTGCTACGCCGGCTTCATCGGTGACATCGGAAAACACCCCTTGATGATTCTGATATAGCCTGTTGCCCAGTTCGTTATCATCTTCGGAGTAAAAAATGCTGGTAACAAACCAGTCCAGGTCACCATCGTTATCGTAGTCACCCACCGCTGAACCCATACCATTGTCATCGATCAGCACCTCAACATCAGACCTGTTATCGAAAGTACCATCTCCGTTGTTGCCAAAGTACTGGGTCTGGTTAAAGTCCGCCACCATGAGTAAATCAGGAAACAGATCATCATCGATGCGGGCGAACGTTGGCGTGAAGGTGCGATCGGCGCCGTAGTTGAGTCCGTTAGGATCGTACAATTGAGCGATACTGGGGGAAATCCCCGCGGTTTCACTCACGCTGGTGAATTCGATATAGTCACCTATGGTATCGTTGCGCCACAGGTGTTCAGTGTCGCCGGGATTGCTTCGATTTTGTGGTGAACCCCAATGCGCAGTGGCGAGGTCAAGATCACCGTCCAGATCATAGTCGCCAAATGCCGTAGACATCCCTTTAGGCCTGAAGAACAGAAGCCCTGTGTCGTCCGCGATATCGGTGAATGTACCATCGCCGTTGTTACGCATGAGTAACGACGAAGTTATCAGGCTACGAATAAACAGATCCAGGTTCCCATCACCGTCTACATCCGCGAATACTGGTCCCGACCAGTTCGGCCCTTGAAGTGCAACGCCGGCGGCTTCTGCCACGTCGGTAAATTGAAGGTTTCCGTCATTGCGGTAAAGGAGACTGTCAGCGTTGTCACCCCGAACGATAAAAAGATCTACATCACCATCGTTGTCGTAGTCTCCCGCTGCGGCGCCACTTGTCGCAATTCCACGGGTAACCGACGTATCTATGAGGGCTTCGATGTCCAGTCTCAGTTCGTAGTCCAGCCCGGAGTCGCCTGTAACATTTGTGAAACCGATCCGGGGACTGGGCTCTGGTGCTGGTTCCTCTGGCTCTACCGTGCTGACGGGCGCCGTCGGACCAGTACCGCCGCTGCCCCCGCCACACGCTGAGATCAGCAATGCCAAGAGGATAATCAGATTTTTAAAGTGCATCAAAGTTACTGCCGGGTCGCTCATTCCTTGAGGATCAACGCCCCCGCCTGGGTGCATTGCCTTGAATGTGAAAGGTGAGATAAACGTCCTTATCCCGGTAAACGACGCCATCACAAGTCGGGCTCTCCACCCGTGTATGTAGACGCCAGCTTCCAATCCGTCTTGGTATGCCGGTGAATTCCTTGCCGTTAAAGAAAATTCCGGGCGGAACCTCGCCCCGAATGACACGCAGGTCATTTATTTCCCAGGGTCCAGTACAATCGGCGGTCAGCCTGACCCTCATGGAACTCCCCACCAACCCCCGTGCCCGGTCAAATTTAATTGAACTTAGAAAGGAAAATTCGGGATCGGCATGATAAGGGGGAGCCGTGCTGCTGCAACTCGTACAGAGCAGAATGAATAGAAGAAGCTTTAGTCTCATGAGCTGATGTCGTTCCACCAAGGTACCAGTTTAGGTGATTTAGGCATCTTTACCAAGAGGCTGTATTAATCCAATAACAAGAGTGTAAAGCGGCTGTTTTAATCAAAATAGTGAAAACGATTGGAACTGCTTGCAAAAATTGAAAATAGTTGATAAAAAGTAAAAGCTATTGAAAATAATTTTTTGGACTTACAGATCGATTTTTCTCAAGGGGTCACCATAAATTGCCTTGCGGGTATCTAAATCGATACATTATTGTGTGTCCAAAAAGTGATATGTTGCCAAAAAAAGAATAAGAAATTTTGAGGAGAAACAGATGAAATTACACTTGCCAACCATGATGGCATTCCTGGTGGGAACAGGGATGGTATCGGGCGGATTTACTGCTGCATATGGACAGGAAGTAGATGAGGAGAAGGCAGAAGAAGGGGGTTTCTTCATTGAAGAGATCGTGGTAACTGCCGAGAAACGCGAGGAAAATATCAACGACGTTCCGTTAACGATCACTGCGTTTGACTCAAAGGCGATCGAAGAACTCGGCATCGTAGACGAAGGTGATCTCGAAGCTCTCACCCCGGGACTACAGTTCGGGCAACACGAAGAACAGACTGGACAGGGCACCGTCATCCGCGGCATCGGCACTTTTGTGGCAGGCGCCAACCACATGGATATGGGCGTTGCGACCTACGTGAACGGTGCTTATTCTCGCACTGCAACCGGTGTTGCACCCAACCTGTTCGACGTTGAACGGGTGGAAGTTGCACGCGGCCCCCAGGGTACTCTTAATGGTAAAAACTCCATTGCCGGTTCCATCAGCTACGTGACCAGGAAACCGACACCCGAATGGGATGTCCGGTTTCTGGGCGAATTCACCGATCAGACTACACAGCGGTACAACGTCGCTGTTGGCGGGCCACTGTTCGGCCCCTTCAGTTTCCGACTCACTGGTGGTTCATACACTGGAGAAGGGGCTCAGGAAAACATTGGTCACGCCGGCGACTACGATGAACCTGACGAAATCAGCTATTCACCGCAGTTACGTTTTCAAACGGATCGGGTTGATATCAATGTTCGCTATGCGTTCTCCCACGACACCGGCGTACCGAGAACGAGTTTAAGTCTGTTCGATCCACCCAGGGATTCACCATTTTTGTGTACTGGCCCTATGTCCCCTGACCAGCTCGCGGGCATTAGAGAGGCAGGATCGGGAACCATTAACGGTGTGCCCTATGAATGTGAGGGAAGCTACGAGGAGCCCGAGAACTTCTGGTACTTGTATACAGAGGAAGCACCGGCAGTCTCTAAATGCGGCAGGGGCACACTCGCTAATCAGTGCGATGAACTGCGAAACATGGTCAACACGAATCGGCCTGGTGTATCAGATGTCAAGAGAAAGGCCTGGGGTGTAAACATCGATATTGGGATTACGGATGGTCTGACACTGCAGTACGTTTACGGTGAGAATGAATTGGATCAGTTCACTGCGCGTGACCTGGACTTGACCAACCAGACAGGCCCCAGCACGCCAAATGGCGCATGGTTCGATCGGCGAAACAGATCTCCATTTCTTATGGACGATCAATCCCATGAGATCCAGCTTGTCTCAAATTACGACGGCAAATTCAACTTTATCGTCGGTTACTACGAGCATGAGGGCTATAACCTTTGGGCGGTGTCCAGGGACGATTTTGCATGGGATGGGGCGGATCTTGGTGATACCATAGCTACATGTAATGCGGTGTTCGAAGGTTCCTGGGCTGATTGGGGTGGTGATGAGACCTACTGTACAGAGGGCACCGACCATATCACCGTAAACTATTTCGGCACCGATGCGCGTATGGAGGCCGAGGCTACCTTTGCTCACGTCACCTACGAACACAATGAGAAGTGGTCCTTCTCAGGTGGTCTGCGTCATACAAAAGATACAAAGTTTCGAGAAGTCCAGTTTATCTATTGGCAAAAAAATTACCAGGGTAGCCTTGCTGACCAACCTTTTCTCTTTACGTACGCAACGTCTGCCAAACCAGGTACTGTAGTAGGCGTAGATCCTAAACCAAGTTGGAGCAAAGTAATCTGGAATGTCGGCGCGGAGTACAAACCCACTGATGCAACCATGGTCTATGGCCGTATTTCCACGGGCTATCGTGCCGGTGGCTTCAATGACTCCAGCGTTTTCAATCCACCGATCAGGGCAGAATCACTCATCAACTACGAAGCCGGTGTGAAAGGGCTGTTCCTGGACCAGCGCCTGAACATGCGCGCTGCTGCATTTTTCCAGGACTACGATGATCGCCAGCAGGTCGCCACACAGGACCCGGGTCTCCCGGTATGTTCAGGCGCCCCTGGCGATGAGTCCGGGTGCCTCCAACCGACTGCTTCACACCCTCTACAAGAGTATACCACCAACATACCAGACTCTCAGATCTGGGGTTTTGAGATAGAAGGTAACTACTACCTCACCCCGCAACTGAAGGTTGGTGGTTTCTACACTTATCTCGGTTCTGATCTTGGGACGTTCTCGGCCACAACTCAGGGTGATCCAAATCCGGAGTTTGGCTTATGGGAACATATTGATACGGAAACCGGACAGATGGTTACCTCTGTGTATAACCGACCCAGGGACTGGACCGGCAGCAGGCTGCCTCAGCAACCGGAACACAAATGGGCCATTACAGTGGCCTATGAGAATACCTTCGAGTCGGTTCCAGGGTCGTTTGTATGGTCAGGCTGGTACAACTACACCGGGGAAAGGTTCCCTCTGGTACGGAATATCGACTCGCAGAAATTGCGTGCTTATAATCGTCTGGACCTGCGCGCAACCTGGACCTCACCCAGTGAGAAATTGACCCTCACGGCATTTGTTCAGAATGTCATGGATGAGATTGGTTTGGTGGCTTACCTTCCGCAATCTGCTATTGCGAACCCACTGTATCCTCCAATGGGAACGCTTTCCGACCCGCGTCGAATCGGCCTGGTTGTCAGCTGGCAGATGTAACAGCGATACCGCTACATCGTCACTGGCAGGAGAACTGTCAGTTCTATAGGTAGAACAGACCCCCCGCATGATCAAATCGGGGGGTCTTTTTTTTAGTCTATATTTTCACAATAGGCATTTTTATATTAAACAGGCACGGGGCATCTGTAATAGCATGCTAAAAATCAGTATCAGGACGATCACATGTCTGGTACTCCTGCTCAATTTCGCGGCGTGTGGCGGTGGTGGTGGCTCTTCTCTTGCCTTACCGACAAGAGCACCGACAGATAACATAAGCGTCATTGATAACGTTCCTCCTCCTGTACCTCTGGCACATTGTGAAGGCAGCGGTGGCAGTTTTTTCGTGAATGTCACTACTGACCTGGGGCTTTGTTATGACGCCACTGACTCTTACAGTGATCTAACCGAAGCTGAAAAAACCGGCGGCGGTCTGGGACTTGCCGACATCGACAACGATGGTCACCCTGAGCTTTACGTGGCACATGGGCATAGTACACCGGGAAAACTGTTCAGCTTCGATGGTGATCGTTTTGTCGAACGTGAAGATAACGGTATCGAATTGCAGGGGATGGATCTTGCCGGGTATTTCATCGACATTGATGTCGATGGTTTCAAGGATTTTGTCTCTGTGCAGTACGAAGGCGTTGAGGTATTCCGGAATGACGGGACTGGAAACTTCCTGGTGCATACTGACGCTACAAGAATCGACAACAGGACAGCGACCTGGTCCATGGCAGCCGCTGACTACGATCTTGATGGAGATCTGGATCTGTTTTTCACCCACTGGGGTACCGGAATTACCGATGGTGGAACCGAATATCTATGGAACAACAATGGCGAAGGTGTATTTACCGACGTCAGCTCTCGGGTACCTTTAAAAGTGACTACAGGAATGGACAATCTGAAATCTGAATACTCGTTTACACCAACATTTGCGGACTTCAACTCAGATGGCTTTCCGGATCTGCTGATTGCGGGAGACTGGGAATCCAGCCAGGTGTTACAAAACAACAGCGATGACGGTACCTTCTTCGACCTTACCACCGAGGTGATCTCGGACGAGAATGGCATGGGTTCAGCCGTCGCCGACTACGATCGGGACGGCGACCTGGACTGGTTTGTGTCAAGCATTTGGGCGCCCGGCTCACCATCTAACGATTCGGGCAATCGACTGTATCGGAACATGGATGGCCAGGGTACGTTTGAAGATGTCACCGATGAAGCTGGCGTCCGGGAGGGCGACTGGGGCTGGGGTGCCTGCTTTGCTGATTTCGATAACGATGGATACGTTGATCTCTTCCATACCAATGGTTACCAGGAACCGCGGGTTCAGTTCCATGACGATCCATCGCGGTTGTTTATGTCCAACGGCGATGGCACCTTCACGGAGAGGGCAGCCGAACTTGATATAACACATACCGGTCAGGGCCGGGGTCTTATCTGCACGGATTATAACCATGACGGCAAGGTTGATATCTTTATCTCCAACAGCGGTAACTCTCCGACTGTGTTCATGAATGATCATCAGAACGACAATCATTACATTGCCATTGACCTGGTTGGAATTGGCGCCAACCCGGAGGCGATTGGCGCCAGAGTCACGGTAACCACCGCTTCAGGAAGCCAGATTGATGAGGTGCGACTTGGGACCGCTTATCTGTCTCAAGGACCTGCAACGCTGCACTTTGGCCTTGGAGAGGACGATTCGATCTCAGCCATTGAGGTTTCCTGGCCCGGACCAGGGAACCACACAAGCCGTGACGAAATGATAGATGTCGATCAACGTCTGACTATCTATCACCCATGAGCCTTCGGTAGACCGAAGTGTTGCCATGCAATAGTCCCTGGCATTGTTAAGGGGCAACTCCCTCAAAGTAGGTTACTGCGTGGTCGTATGCATCCATGCCGATCCTGATGCCGATCAGTCTGCCGTGGATGTCATCTGCAGGCGGATGTATCCCTCCCCAGATTCTGGACAAACTACACTGATCCGATGCATCCCGATACGTTGCCCACTGCAGTGTCATGTCAACACTCGGACCGTCTTCAAACTCCAGGAACTCATCTCTCCGGATTTCATAACCACTCATCCCACCGGGAAAATAGGCATCACCGGTAATCGCCGTCAGCACTTCTGCTGCTGTTCTGGAGTAGGTGGAATGCCCCGATATATATCCGGCGAACGGGGGCGTAACAAAAGTCGGGCGCTGATAGGGCATCCAGTTCTCCGCCAGAATCCAGGCCACCCCTGCTTCATCAACATCAGGATCCTCAATATATTCCGGTCCCCGCCATGCTTTGAATTTGATCTTGCCAACATGCTCGTTTTGATCGCCGGCTAACGGATCATCCGCGTCAACCAGTTCAATGAAACCTTCCTGTAATGGGATTCCGTTGATGCTGTAGGATGGCGCGTTCTCATCAGAACTCTGACCCCGATCCGCCATTGCCCTCAAGGAGGATATCGGTCGGATATAATCATACCAGCCTTTGATACCCCACGAGGTTACAGCGGCATCATGCATGGCGCCTCCCAGGACGAAATAGGATTTAACATCCCACTCCAGCAGTCCCAATACGGGACCGGTACCCGCAAAGCGTCGTTGCAACAGTTCGTGATCATTAACCTCGTTGAGGATCACAAACCAATGCCCAGGTGGTGTTTCGGACTCCGGGCCGTCTGCCCAGAATTCTGCCAATACCCGCGTATAGTCACCTCTTGGCACCAACTGCGCGTCATAGGGAGCGCCTGTGGCAGGATTGACGTCATACCCAACACTGGAATCACCACCATCTATGGTGTTGTAGAATGCAGGATAGTCTGTGAAGGAAGTCGGGTAGGACTGGATATTGCCCAGGCTCGCTGGTGATATATCGATCATTACACCGTCGTCCGGGTCAAGGTGTGATGACCAGATTGTAACCAGGGAAAAAGTCCATTTGTAGTTGTTGGACAGTTCACCATCGATGGTTGGAGGCATGCCGGGATCGTGATAGACCCAGTAATCAAAGCCATCACGGGTATAAATCTTCAGATCATCCTCAGACAGGGCAAACGGAACCACGGATCCCCATTCCGGGCTGAGGAATTCCGGCTGATTCGGTCCACCGAATGCAATAGTCCCTTCCTGCTGGACAACTGGATTACCGGCCTGATCAACGAACTCCACCAGTAACAAGGGTTGCCAGCGATTCAAATCACTGATGTTAGGGTTTCCCGGTAATTCTGGCTGAAGTGCTTCGTTAACCGGTATATAGTATCTATTGATGTAGCTGTTTTCTTCGTTGGCGCCATCTGCCATACCCAAATCGATATAACACTGTGCAATATGATTGCCCAACGCTGTCGCAGAGCCACTACTGAAGTCGGTGGACGTATCATCGATATCAAATCCCAGATATCCCATTAACGCCTCGGCATCACGGGAAATAACGCTGGCGCCAGGTGAGTCCACAAAACGATGTCGGATAATACGATAGGCAGCATGGCTTATGGCCTGCACCCGTGCCGTTTCGGTATCGACGGATTCAGGTAACGTGGAAAACTCACAACTCACATCCGAGATCGTATTACCAAGCAACCAGGGTCTTTCCACCTCTGCATAGGCCGCCCAGGCATCGTACATGGCAGACGATATATGGAACAGATTGCGCGCATGTACGGTAGGACGGGCATAATCATTGCGGATCGACTGCAGTAACACTTCGCTCCAGCGTCTGGCAACTGATACATCCTCATCCGGAGCAACTCCAGGTAGATAATGAGCAGTGATCAAGACGGCGTTATTGGGCATTGTAAATGTCGTGCTCCGGGCGTTGGCATCGGCAAAGACACCACCGTTGTCACTGGACCAATGCGAGAAGTAGTACTCTTCCGGGTCTTCATGGGCGCTGACGGCAACCCCTTCACCCGAACGGTATATACCGCTGCCCGTACCCCTGGCGACATCCAGTTGTAGATTGGCTGATCCTTGTGGCTGTGGCGCCGGTGACGAGGTTTCACTGCCCCCGCCCCCGCAATTCGATGCCAGGGCAAGAACAGATGCCGCGATGACTACGCGACGCAGCATGCGATTTCTCAGAATTGTTTGCCTCCCAGGGTCACTTTTTAAATGTATATACTTTACGACATGGGAGGACGCAGGAAAACACCCTGTGGCAACCTGGTTCCGGCTTGCCACGGACAACGTGCGATGGGAGGTGGTGAGTCTCATTCAGGGGCTGTCCCCTCTGATGAATTGTTAACTCTGTAACATGTTCTGTACACTGTGCTGCCTATGTCTGATGAGCTACATAAAACGGCTATTTCTGATGTTGCCTGGCAGCCCCGCCGGTGTTTCCCAGTCCTGTTCGATGGGTCCATGATGGCATGCCGTTGTCTTCTCGTTCTTGTCTGGCTTGCAGTCTCTGGTTGTGGCGGTGGCGGTTCTTCCCCGGCTGCACCGGAGCGTCCGCAACCCGTCATCAACAACCCTTCTGCAACCGACGATGTGATTGCTTTTTCCAAAGTGAGTGATATTGGGTTAGCCAGGCCATATACAGCGGAACTGGATCCCCGGGGGATACGTTTCTTCAGTGGCGGCGTTGCTGCTGCAGATGTTGACGGGAACGGATTCGTGGATTTGCTGTTGGTCGGTGGCAATAGTGAACCGAATCACTTTTATGCAAATGAGGGGGGCGTCCTGACGGAAATTGGGGCTGATCTGGGACTGGATCTGGTGCATTGGGCCAGTGGACCCGCATTCGGGGATATCGATGGTGATGGTGATCTCGATCTCTTCATCGGCGGTATCGAGGGTGACCCCGTTTCCCTGTTTGAGAATCAGTCGGGTCAGTTTGTCGATATCACATTGACCTCAAGAATCATCCTGACTGCCGAGACGACAGTGTCTGCTACATTCTACGATTATGACAGGGACGGCTACCTCGATCTGTTTCTGACACACTGGGGTACCAGGCGTAACATTCGTGAAGACACTGAGACAGTGTGGCGCAACAATGGCGACCTGACATTTACCAATACCAGTATCGAAACAGGAATTGCCAACGATCTGGTCGAATCGGATACCGACTGGAGCTATACCGCAAACATCAGTGATATCGACAACGATGGTGACGGTGATCTGTTGATGACATCGGATTTTGTGGAAAGTCAGGTATATCGGAATAACGATGACGGCACTTTTACAAGAATTACGGATCGTGACGTGATCAAGGATCAGTCGGGGATGGGCGCGGCGGTAGGCGACTATGACAACGATGGCGACATGGACTGGTTTGTAACTTCGATCTACAACCTGGATGATGTGGGTGGCTCGCAGTTCGGCAACCGGTTATATCGTAATGACGGCGCCGGCACTTTCTCAGACATCACTGATGAAAGCGGAGTAGACAACGGCGGCTGGGGGTGGGGAGCCTGCGCTGCCGATTTCGATAACGATGGCCGTCTGGACATTTTTCATGTCAACGGCTGGGTTGATGGACCATTTGGGGATTTCACTGCTGACCGGGTCCGGTTTTATCATGCGACCCAGAGCGGTGTATTCCAGGAGCAGGCTTCGGTTGTCGGTCTGGATGACATCGGTCAGGGCAGGGGCGTGGCCTGTTTCGACGTGGAACGCGACGGTGATGTGGATATCTTCATTACGAATAACTCTACAGAACACCTGGTGCTTTATCAGAACGATTCAGAAAACGATAATCACTATTTGAGTGTCCGACTCACCGGCGCAGGCACGAATACATTCGGTATTGGCGCCCACATCGCGGCAGTAGTACCTGATGGTGGAAGACAGGTACGTGAGATGGGCGGCAGTAACAACTACGTTTCCCACAATCCCTATGAGGTGCATTTCGGCCTGGGTGATGCGACCCAGGCGGACGTCACGGTGACCTGGCCGGATGGATCCGTGTCGCTGCAAACCGCACAGGCCGACCAACAGATCACAATCCTCCACCCATCTTCCCCATGACCCGATTGCCCACACAATCCCGTAAATTGGTTCAATGTGCACCGGCCTGCAGCCTGACATAATCCCGGTATTGCCCATCGGGTTTTGACATCAGTTCCTCGTGCGAACCCTTTTCCCGGATCTCACCTTCCTTCAGGAAGTAGATTCTGTCCGCGTTGGCGATAGTCGACAGGCGATGGGCGATAATGATAACCAACCTGTCCTTCGCCGCCTGGTGCAGCGCATCGACGAGATAGGCTTCGGTCTCAGGATCCAGTGCGGAGGTCGGCTCGTCCAGGATCAGAATGCGAGAATCCCGTAGCAGTCCTCGTGCGATGGCGATGCGTTGCTTTTGCCCGACAGACAGCTTGCTGGTCACCGTGCCGAGGTCGGTTTCATAGCCATCGGGGAGTGCCACAATAAATCCGTGGGCGCCTGCGACGCGTGCGACTTGCTCGACCTGCTCCATGGAAGCATCCTTCTTGCCGTAACGGATGTTGTCCAGGATCGAATCCGAGAATAGTTGGGTTTCCTGGAAAACGTAAGAAACCTGGTTTCGCAGGCCCTCTACCGAGACATCCCTGAGGTCGATTCCATCGATCGATACCGTACCTTCCGTGGCTTGAAGAAAGGCCGGCACCAAATAGGCCAGGCTCGTCTTGCCTGCGCCGGTAGGACCGACGAACGCGATGATCTCCCCGATGTGGGCTTCCATGTTGACCTGGCGAAGCGCCTGGCGTCCGTCCGGGTAGGTTAGTCCGACGTTATCCATGACGATGCCATCCGTTATTTCAGGCAGATTGATGCCATCGCGAGTCTTCTCGGTCTGCAAATCCATCAGGAAAAATACCCGGCGCATTCCCGCGATGTTCCTCTGCCATTCCGTGTACATGTGACCCCATGCGCCGAAAGTCGCGTATAACTGGAAGAAGTAGTACGAAACGACAAAATAGTCCCCGGCCGTGAATGTACCCTCTATCACGCTTCCTGCCATCACGATGAAGAATACCGCCTGTCCCAGCATTAACGACATGCTGTAGAATTGGTTATACAGAAGGATGACGATTGATTCCGTACGAAAGCGTTTGAACGATTCCGCACTGGCCTGCCTGAACCGGCGACCTTCGCGCTTGTTTCCCCCAAGGCTCTGCACCGCGAGCACATTGCTCATACCCTCTTCAATATTACTGGTGGTACTGGACCCTGCAGCACGACTGGCCTGACTCCTGCGGCGTACCACACGGGCAAGAGGCAGTACAAATAGAAGCGTGATCGGAAACCCCAGCATGGCCAGCACAATGACCTCGGGTGCACTGCCATAATTCGTGGCCACCATGACGAGACTGATCACAACGCCAAGAATGCCTGAGTACAACCCGAGGGTGAGTCCCTCGAGAAGCAGGCTGGCGCTTGTGGTGTCGTACATAACACGGTAGACACTGTCGCCAATCCGCTGATCGTCCAATGTCGACATCGGTAACTGTTTGGTTCGCCCGGCCAGTTGCGTTCTGAGAAGATGATTCAACGACTGGGTGAGGCGCAGGTGTACCCGGAAGTCGATCAGACCCAGAATACCCCCCATCTGGCTGCCCGCCATGTTTGCCTCGTTTTCAGTCTGCGTGGCTATATCGTGCCCCTGAGCCATAGAGGCGGTGGCTCTGGACCTGCCCCAGCCTCCACTGACTGTAGATCCGAACAAAATAACCATGAAGACGCCGAGGAGCAGAATCCACAGCATGATCTCCAGCGGGCCTTTGCCGTCCAGGAATCGCAGAAAAGGTGCGAAATAGGATGGGAAACCGGATATGCCCCCGGCGATGGGTTGACCCAGGATTACGTGATCGACCACTATCTTTCCCGGCCACACCACGATCATCAATCTGAAAGCCAATTCCAATGATATGAAGGCCAACTTGGCGGCAATGCGGGTTTTGAAGAGTCTGAAATAGGATATCACCCGCATGAATACGCGCAGTGTCTCCCGGAAAGAAATGTCGGTCTGGACGTCGAGCACACTCGCCTGGCGATCGATCTGTTTCTCACCTTCCCGAAGCGATACTCTTGAGGCGTGCGGATTACTGGCCATCATCACTGGATCGTTTTGACAATCTCGCCTCGGTTTCCACAAAATTCCGGTATCGACCGTTGTCGATTTTCATCAGTTCATCGTGAGCGCCATTTTCCACAATCTCACCCTGGTCGAGATACAGGATCCGGTCCGCCTGGGCAATGGTGGAGATCCGATGGGTAATCAGGAATATGGCGCGGCCTTTGCCCCACGCGGATAACCGTTCGAGAACCTGGTGTTCAGTATAGGCATCCAGTGCCGCCGTGGGTTCATCCAGGATCAATATCGGAGTGTCTTTGACTACCGCCCGGGCAATGGACAAACGCTGGCGCTGCCCCGTGGACAGCTTGCCGCCACGGTCGCTCAACATCGTATCCAGTCCTTCCGGTAGTCCGGCTATGTATTCATCCACGCAGGCAACTTCCGCCGCCCGGAGTACCTCAACATCGCTTGCATCGGGGACAACGTAGCGAATGTTATCCCGCACTGACATACCGAATAGCACATTCTCCTGCAGGGCAACAGAAATGTTGTAGCGCAGGCTGTCTACATCCAGCTTGCGTAGATCCATGCCGTCTATGGAGACGCTTCCCGAGTCCGGGTCGAAGAGTCGGGACAGCAGGCTCATCAGGCTGCTTTTACCCGAGCCCGTCGGTCCGACAATAGCCGTAACCGTGCCTGGTTCGACAACTAAACTGATATCGCGCAGAACGGGACGGCCCGGTTCGTAGGCAAAATCTACGTGGTTGAACCGGATTTCACGCCTGAAGGGTGGCATTGCGATGGCATCGGGATCATTCTGCACGTCAGGTTCAATGTCGAGTATGTCAAATACCCGGTCAAGCCCCATGGCCATGTCCTGTGCCTGCGCCCAGAGAGTGACCAGGCTGCGCACCGATGCACTCGCCTCACCAAGCTGTTCCTGCGCCCAGTTGTAGGCGGCCAGATTCCATTTTATGAAACTGAGGCCTACCAGGCCGACAAGAATCGAAGCAAAGACTTCACGAGTTCCTTGAGCCCAGACCGCCATCAGGAGTTGACCGCCCAGCAGCGCGGCCGCAGCGATGGTAAACGTTACAATGCCGACGATGGCCATCAGGTAGCGGACTCGGAAAGACGCATTGAAGGCTGTTACGGAATCCTGTACGAGGCGTTCCTGCTCTGCCTCCCCGGCCCCATATGCCTTGACTATACGAACTGCGGCAAATGATTCCTGAACCCGTGATGTGAAATCCGAGTTCAGCTCTCTTGAGACCAGGGACCTTTCGCGCATGCGTGGCGAAAACACACGCCCCCAGACAATAGCGAGCACGACAATGCTAAGGGCCATAGTGCCCAGAATGGGGTCAAGTGCAGCAAGGAAAATGATTCCGATACCATAGGTGTTCAGCAATTGCAGCGCTTGCGTAATCGTGCCGATTACGGCAGTAACCTGAGCACTGTCCTGATAGATGCGGTATACCGAATCACCTACCCTGTGATCACTGTGATAGCGTAGAGACAGTCTGTGCCATCGCTCCAGCAAGGCCATCCTCAGATCCTGATTCACACGTTGCATGATGAAGATGTAGTAATACGGCAAGAGCATTGTCGCGGGGACCAGCGCGATCCACGAAAAGACCATGAACACTACGTATATCCACTTCAGGCTGTGTCTCTGCCCGGTTGTGAGCTTGGCCAGATCGACATTCGCCTCACCTTCGCTCCCGTCACCTGACTCGAGGGTTACCTCACTCCCCCTGGACATTTCCGGCTGACCAATGAAGTCAGCAAGGAAAGGGGTCAGTGGCTCAGCCTGCAATATTGATTGGCTGATCAAATCCACAGAGAAGAGGGCTATTACCATGTTGAGAACTGTGGCAGCTGACACCAGTACAAAGTAGTAGACCAGATGGCTTCCCAGGCGGATACGAAGTTGCAGTTTTCCACTGTCAAATCGATACTGCACCACCCAGATGCAGACACAACCCAATACAACCAGCCCGACGAAGAAGTTGTCTGCGAGTCCATCCACGGCAAATATTGCGAACAGGAACGCCGAGGTTCCGACGAGTGCGAGTGTCAGAGATGCTCCAACGTATGCCCGGCCATTCACGAACAGAAGAGCCCAGGTGAGGATCGTCATCAGAATCATCGCAGACAGAAGAAGATCGTGTGTCCAATCGGTTCCGAATGTGAGCAAGCCCGTGAGGGGTCCGATCACGGTCAATACCGTGACCAACGGCGGAATATGACGGAAACTCCAACCATCAGCGGATGTATCCCCACTGAAGTCGTTGCTATTGACGAAATCGCCTGCATCGCTGTCCCCCGCAGACTGACCTTGTGGAACCTCGCGCCAGTACCCGATCATGTGGGGAAGCAGGTATGGCCATGTACGCGCAAAGATCTTGATTATGGCAGCAAAGCCACGATCACCCGGTTCCCTGACCCTTTTCGTTTTCGGTAGCGCTTCTCCCTTACCCCAGAAGGGAAGTGCCTGAGCCTGCTTCAAATCATCCAAAAGATGACGCCTCCCATTGCCGCTGGGCTCATTGTGAATTCCATGGTCTGCTACCCTTGTAAGGATCTCACCCACCTGACCCCAGGTGTCAGTGATGACTCGTTGGTCCGGTGAGATGCACCGCTAATGGTACCAAAGTGACTTGCCACATTCAGTTTTTCCACAACAGAGATAACGTTGGCAAAGATAAAAAGGTAAAATGCGCAGTTGGAGCATCGGAACAGACACCCAACCTTATAATACAGAGATTCCACACATGACTGGATCATCAAACAAAAACACGGCAACGATTATTCCCACGTTACGCTATCGAGATGCCGCCAAGGCTATCGATTGGCTTTGTGAGGCTTTTGGTTTCCAGGGTCATCTGGTTGTACAGGAGGAGGGCGGTTCAATCGCTCACGCCCAGCTGGTGTTTGGAAACGGCATGATAATGCTCGGGTCCGCCGGTGACGACGACTTCGGCAAACTGCAACAGCCGTTAGCTACGCCCGATACACCGGTATCGCAGAGCCCATACGTTATTGTTGCCGATGTCGATGCACACCATGCCACATCCGTCGCTGCAGGCGCTCAGGTCGTAATGGCTCCAAAGGACGAGGACTACGGCGGAAGGGGTTATTCCTGCAGGGATCTGGAAGGTAACCTGTGGAACTTCGGGAGCTATGATCCCTGGGAGGATGAGTGAAGCTGATCGACAACTTTTTAAGATCACTTTGTCCTGATGGTCGGATGGTATTATTGACCGGGAGAGTAGCGATGCTTAAAAACACTGCGAGACGCGAACATGGTATGGAAGCGCGAAGCAAATGTGATTGTACGCGGTAAGTGGGCTACCATATTTACTGTGAAATCGAATTCATAAAATGCGCTGGTCGGGCGAAGTCCCTATAAAGAGAAACATTTTGCTTAAGAAGGAATGAGAAATGGCCACCCTGAAACCCTCAGCTATCAAGATATTTGAAGATTACTCACCGGTGATCAACAAATGTCGACGGGAGCTCATAAATCAAGACTGGTTTCAACAGGATTGGTGGCTGAACATTACATTTGGAGCTGATGGATTCACGTTTCAGATGTCCAGGATCAGGTGGTTTAATCACAAAGGTCAGGGAATTCACATAGAGTTCTGGATTGAAGAACAAGAGGTTGACGAAAAGACCTTGTCGATCGTGCTGCATTTTGAAGCTGATACGCCTGACAGGGGTGAATTGGGTAAACGGTTCAAAGTGGCTTTTGCACAAGTGGCATCTGAATTTGACGACTATCTCGTAAATCACAGGGCAATATGTGACAAATTACAGAAACAGGTTGCCTTCTCTAAATCGTCGCTTCCGAAAGTTGTGGTTGCTGAATTCTCAAGGCTCCAAGTGATTGGCTCAATCATTGATGATCTACTCGGTTAAAATCATGCGACAAAAGTCAGTGTTTGATCGATGGCTGACTTCCAGCAAAGCCATTGATGCGTCAACCACTTCTTTCACATATTGTTATACGTATACAGGAACCCGATTTTGGCTAAAGTTATTTTGAAAGGGCACATAATAATCCCTGACCCCGATATAGCAGCTGTAAAAATAGAACTCATTAACCATATTGAGTTAACAAGACAAGAAAGCGGTTGTTTAGTCTTCAAGGTTTCTCAGGATGCCGAATACTCAAACAGATTCAACGTGTACGAGGAGTTCACCGATCGAGAGTCATTCGCCAGTCATCAAGATAGAGTCAGCAAATCGAAGTGGGGAGCCGTTACAGTAAATGTAGAACGACATTATGAAATTTCTGATGTCGAATAAATTTGAACTGTAATGCAACGAGTGTAATAAGGAGTCTGTTACCATGCAGAATGTCGACATCGACTGCTTGATCAATAGGGGAGGATGCTCCTAAACGGTTTTTGAAGATCGGTCTAATCGGCAATTCCCCAAGATTAAAATGTATACTGACTGAGTGGAAATCGTCGAGGGATTATGAGAATCCAGGATCGACCAGCAGTCACACGCTTACAAATTAAGGAACTGGCCAAATGACGGAACTTACACATTACGAAATCATTGACGACATCGCGATCGTGACCATGGATGACGGCAAGGCCAACGCCTTTGGGCCGAATATGATTGCTGCCGTTAACACCTCGCTTGATCGCGCCGCTGACGACGCCAGGGCAGTACTGCTGACCGGTCGACCGGGTCTCTTCTCCGGTGGTTTCGATCTCAAAGTAATTCGCAGCGGTGATGCGGAAGCAGCCAAAACCATGCGCCTTGCCGGAACAAGGCTGATGATGCGTCTGTACGGTTTGCCATTGCCACTGGTCATTGCCGCCCCTGGGCACGCGGTCGCGCTTGGTGCGTTTTGCCTGTTGACGGCTGACTACCGGGTCGGCACTGCCGGTAACTTCAATATCGGCCTCAACGAAACTTCCATCGGCTTGAGCTTACCACCGTTCGGTCTCATGCTGGCACGTGAACGTCTCTCCAAACGGTATCTCACCAGAGCCGCCATCGGAGCGACTATGTTCTCTCCAGAAAATGCAAAGGACGCGGGATTCCTGGACGAAGTAGTTGCGGTCGAAGATCTGCGCGAAACCGCTCTCTCCGCAGCTCGAAGATTGATTGAACTGGACGGCACGGCCTATGCCGCGGTGAAGGATGGATTGCGCGGTGAATCCATTGCCACGATCCTCGCCGGGCTCGACGGGTAGCGTGCCGGTGCGTGACGACACCATCGTGTATTGGTAGATGATGCCGGAGTGAGCCCAGGGCCCCACCGAGTGCACTCAGCAGCGAATGCATTTGCCGAAGGGATCGTACATCGGCCGTAGCGAAGCTTCCGCGGGAATCCGTTCCCCGGCCACCTCGATTTCGAACCGGTCTGCCTGGACTGCCGGCAGGTCTTTTACCAGGGAGTCATCCACATAACCCAGACCAACACTGCCACCGAGGCTGTGGCCATAGTTGCCGGATGTTATATGGCCGGCGATCCTGCCCTCACACCAGACAGGCTCAGTGCGATGGAGTAACGGCAGGGGATCGCAAAGCCGGAATTGGACCAGACGCCTGGGAACACCCTTTGTCTTCTGGCGGAGCAGTGCTTCGCGGCCGATGAAGCCACCGGGCTTGTCGAACTTCACGGCGAATCCAAGTCCCGCCTCGAGCGGTGAGTCTTCATCGGTGATGTCGTGACCCCAGTGCCGGTAGGCCTTTTCGATGCGCAGTGAATCCAGGGCGTGATAGCCGGCATGCACCAGACCGTGCGCTTCTCCGGCAGCGGTAATCGCCTCGTAGACACCGACGACGAACTCCGTGGGTATGTATAACTCCCAGCCGAGTTCGCCGACATAGGTGATGCGCGAGGCCCGCACCAGCGCATATTCCAGTTCGATCTCCCGGCTGGTTCCGAACCGGAACGCCTCATTGGACAGATCTGACGGCGTCAGTGTTTGCAAAAAATCACGAGACTTCGGACCCATCAGGGAAATGACACCCATTGCAGAAGTCAGGTTGGTCAGCACGCAGTGCGCGTCCGCCGGGATGTGTGCCTTGAGCCAGTAAAAATCGCGTACTTCGGTCGCGGCGGCGGTGACGATCAGGAAGCTGTGTTCATCCAGGCGCGTGACGGTCAAATCCGCTTCTATGCCGCCACGCTCGTTCAACCACTGGGTGTAGACGATACGTCCGGGCTGCACATCGATGTCGTTGGCGCAGACCCAGTTGAGCACCCGTGCGGCATCCCGTCCCTCGAGCCGGTACTTGGCGAACGAGGACAGGTCGAACAAGCCGACGTTGCATCTCACCGCCTGGTGTTCCGCCGCCGAGTAGTCGAACCAGTTCTGGCGCCCATAGCTGTATTCATACTCTGCAGGAATACCAGGTGGCGCGTACCAGTTGGGCCGTTCCCAGCCCGCGGCTTCACCATGGCAGGCGCCGGCCGCCTGCAGGTGGTCGTACAGCGGTGAGCGGCGTACCCCCCGCGCGGTCTCAAACTGGCGGTGCGGGTAGTGGGTGGCGTAGAGCAGTCCCAGGCTCTCGGACACACGGTCACGCAGGTACTTGCGGTTACGCTGGAAGGGCAGGTTGCGGCGCACGTCCACTTCCCATAGATCGACGGGCGGATGGCCTGCATTGATCCAATCGCAGACCACTTTGCCGATACCACCGGCGGACTGCAGGCCAATGGAATTCATTCCGGCCGCAACAAAGCAGTTATCGAATTCGGGCGACTTGCCGATGTGGTAGCGATTGTCTGGCGTGAAACTTTCCGGGCCGCAGAAGAATTTCTGCAACCCGGCCTTCTCCAGTGCCGGTATTCGCGCCATGGCGCCGTGCAGGATTGGTTCGAAGTGATCGAAATCGCCGACGATCTCATCGAAACTGAAATCATCAGGAATGCCGTCCATACCCCAGGGCCGGGCATTGGGTTCGAAAGCGCCGACCAGCAGCTTTCCTGCATCGTGCTTGTAGTACGTACATGCATCGTAATCACGGATGACAGGCAGGCTCGAGTCCAGCCCCTCGACGGACTCGAACAGTGCGTAGTAGTGCTCGCAGGCATGCAGCGGGACGTTGACGCCGATGGATGCGGCGAGGTCCCGGGTCCACATGCCAGTGCAGATAACCACGCAATCCGCTTCGACCTCTCCTTGTTCTGTGGTAACGCCGGTTACGCGGCCCGGTCCCTTGCGGATCGCCGTCACGGGTACGTTCTCGAAAATCCGCGCACCGGCTGTCCTGGCACCACTGGCCAGGGCATGAGTAATGTCTACCGCATTTGCGTAGCCGTCGGTCGGGATGTAAATTCCGCCGAGAATACCGTTGGCGTTCAGCAGCGGTACCCGCTCACCGATTTCTTTTGCGGTCAGTACATCGACCTGCAGACCGAAAACCTTGGCCATGGAGGCATTGCGCTTGAGTTCCTCCAATCGCTGGGCTGTGGTCGCGAATGAGATCGACCCGCAACGGCGATAACCTGTCGCCTGGCCCGTTTCTGCTTCGAGGCTGTCATACAATTCGCGAGTATAGCGGGCGAGGTTTGTCATGTTGATCGATGGCCGCAGTTGGCCGATGATGCCGGCTGCGTGCCAGGTCGTTCCCGATGTGAGCTGGCGGCGGTCCAGCAACAGGACATCAGAGCGGCCGGATCGTGCAAGGTGGTAGGCGATCGAACAGCCAATCACACCGCCGCCGATAACCACCACTTCGGTGCGAGTCGGCAACTTGGGATGTGCAGCGCCATTACCGGCCATCAGCGAGATTCCGGAATGCCGTCCAATAAGTTGTCAGCACCATTATGAATGTCCGGAGATATAACCAACCATAAGACAGTATCTGTCCTGAAATGAGAATCCACAATATTGAATATCATCGGTATTGACGTCAGCAAATTGAGTGTAAACTGTTCCAGTCGCAGGAAACAGGCAAGTGGCAGGTGAATCACTCTATCATGTATTCTTTTCACATATTTGGTAAGATCATAAAAGATGATTGACATAAATTTCATTCCTCATCCGTTGCAGGGTACTCCGTTCGGAATAGCGCTTGATCTGGCCATCATATTCGCGATTGCATGCTGGTTGTTATCAGTGATTACCCGCGAATATTCCTGGGTAGACCGCATCTGGTGTATTTGTCCCGGTATTTATTGCCTGATAGTGGCTGCTGATGCGGATTTCAGTTCAACGCGACTCAACATCATGACGGTTTTGGTTCTGGCATGGGGCGCTCGTCTCACGTTCAATTATGCCCGCAAAGGAGGATTTCAGGCTGGGGGTGAGGACTACCGCTGGAAGGTTATTCAGGAGCAACTGGGACCTGTCAAGTTTCAAATATTGAATTTCACTTTTGTCGCACCCGGACAATTGCTGGTGGTCTGGCTGTTTACATCTCCAATCCATCAAGCCTGGCTTGGACAGGAGCAACCGCTTAATCTTCTGGATGTCATTGCGATTACATTATTTGTCATCTTTTTCGTCATTGAAGCACTCACTGACGCGCAAATGTGGGCATTTCAACAAGAGAAGAAACGCAAGATTAATGCCGGCGAGACAGTATCAGCACCTTTTATCACCGATGGGTTCTTCAAATACTGCCGTCATCCCAGTTATACCTGTGAAATGGGTATGTGGTATGTTTTTTATCTGTTCGCGATAGCCGCTACAGATCAATGGATCCATTGGACTGGTTTAGGTTTTATTGCCCTGACGCTGGTGTTCTTTGGTTCAACACGCCTCTCTGAAACAATTTCGTTGAGCCGATACCCGTCTTATCGGGATTATCAGGCATCAACGCCTCGTTTTATTCCATTTACCCGTTTCGGGAGAATCTGAATAAATCTTTCCAGACTATAAACCAGCACGTAGTTCCCGCATTATGACATCGTTAATTGGACCAGGGGTAAATCATGCTTGAACAGACAGACCGGGTGGCACTGGCCGTGCCCAATGCAGATGAGGCGGCTACCGGCCTCAATGCCATTTTTGACAGCGTCATCGTAGATGACATAGTAGATACCGATGCCAACGCCAGACGTGTAACGCTCCAATGGGGTTTTGATCAGCTGGAGCTTTACGAACCCAAGGGTCCCGGGCCAGTCGCTGATTTTATAAAAAGTGGCAAACGGGGACTTTTCGCCGGCGGTTTTGCCCTTACCGACCCCAGTGCAGTTGCTGCCCGAATCGAGCAGGCCGGTATCAGGATAACTCAACAGGGCGACCGGTTTGTCGTCTATCCTCAGGATTTACGGAATACCGGGGTGATTCTGAGTCCGGTCGCGGAACGGGAAAGAGTGGGTCTGATGGACAAGATCTGGCAAATCACCTACAACGCGCCAAACCTTGATGAGTGCATAGCATTCTACAGCGATCTGTTCGGAATCAAGGACAAACTGACGAACTACTACACCAGTAAGGTATGGGGCTACCACTCTGCCATCACCTGGTTCGACGCTCGCAAAGGCGCGGGTCTCGATAGTCTGGAGTACCTGGACCCTTACGATCACGAGAAGGCTGCCGGGCGATTTATTGCAAGAACCGGGGGTATCGGTGGCATTTATATGGCCTCAACCCATACCGATGATCTACCAGTGATCAGGGAACGGGTCATATCGACCGGCGGCGGCTGGGAGAACTCTCCCAACAAGGTTTCTACAGGATTCATCCATCCACGACGCACCTATGGTTTACTGCTTGCCGTCTGTAATTATGATGAGTTTGATGCCCGTCGTCCGACCCCTGAAAATCCTGACTCCTGGAGCAGCTGAGATGTCCCCTTCCGGAGAAAAAGCATGATAATCGACCACTCAATCGACATTGACGAGGCTGTCGAGGAGTATGGTCTTGCGGATCACATCACCGAGCTCGACGACGTTGGCCTTACTGTTGTACCCCAGGCAACACTCAGGCTTGATGATGAGTGGTTCGAGCAATTACGGGATGCGTTGCTGCGGGTAGCGGAAGCACGCACGGGCGTCTCATTCGACCTGGATACTGGTCCTTCGGCAACTTTTGATGGACGTGCCGGTGAAAATGGTCAGCTCATTTTTTCGCATCTGATTTATGAGGATCAGTCATTCGAGAAGGTGCTGACGCACCCGGTCAAGAAGGCACTGATGACCTATATGCTCGGAGAAGGACATCGGCTTTCCGTCAGTGATGGCTGGATCAAGTGGCAAACACCCGACAGCTGGGAGGAAGAATCGACAACCGGTTTCCACGCGGACCAGAGTGTTGTTCCCACACCCTGGAACTGGCGGATACCTCACATCGCGAATATGAACTGGATCATTACCGACTACACAAGGGAAAATGGCGCCTTGGCCTATGTCCCCGGCAGCCATCGTGAACAACGAATGCCGGAACCCGGAGAAGCGTTGCCACGTTCGGTACCCGTAGAGGCGCCCAAAGGTTCTCTGGTGATGTTCCAGGGTGGTCTTTGGCATGGCGCCTATCGGAAAACGACACCAGGACTGCGTTTGACTATGCTCGGACAGCACTGTCGACCCTATATTATTCCTTTTCAGGACTTCAAGGGCAGGGTCCCGGGTGAGTTCATCGAAGCAAGTGAGGATCCCGACTATCTTCGCAGTCTCTTGCGTGAAGATGAGTATCAATTGATCGCGGAATCCCCCCAATTGTTAAACAAGGCGAATTAAAACCCATTTCCCAGGCCGATTAATCATCGCATCACTATTGTTCAGGGGGCTAAGCAGGCTTAATTCGCCGCATCGTCCAGAGCACCCTGCCCGTTGTATTCAGCCAGGCAAACTGTGTTGACAATCATGCAAATTCCGGCATATTAACCAGATGCCCATATCACGTCCCCAGGCAACACAAGATCTTGAACTTGCAAAAGAGAATATGGATGAGTTTGGTTATTGCCTGCTCGCAAATGTCCTGACTCAGGCAGAGGTCAGTGCAATACGCACACGCCTCTCCGAACAGATGGAGGCAGAAGCGCTACTTCGTAAATCCACGATCAGTCGTAACAAAAAACAACTGGTAAGATTTCTGGTTAACAAGGGCAAAGTATTCCGTGACATTCTGTTTCATCCCGGTTTTCGGGAGGTGGTCGATCATGTGTTGGGCTCGGAGTATCTGCTTTCTTCCTTCCATGCCCATATCGCCCATCCCGGCGGTACCAGGGAGTTCCATACCGATCAGTTCTGGATGCCACCACCCACCAATGAATGCAAAGAGACGCTTGTAAAACCTGGCTCCATCACACGTGCCGTACACAAAGGACACCACGTTATCGGTGAGGACAACCCAAGGGTGATTTCTCCCGCTGTTGTGTGCAATGCGATGTGGATGCTGGACGATTTTACCGAAGTCAATGGCGCAACGATTTTCGTTCCAGGCAGCCACCTGATGGGCAGGCAGCCCGACATGAAACTGGACAAGGATGCCGACTGGGTTCCTGCAGTGGGTCCTGCCGGTACTGTCGCAGTTTTCGAAGGCCGCACCTGGCATTCAACCGGGTTAAACGTCAGCGATCAGGCTCGTATTGGTCTGTCCACTAATTTTTGCGCACCCCAGTTCCGGCAACAGGAGAATTTTCAACTCGGCACTTCCCCGGAATTGCTGGCAGAAGCATCCGAAGAACTGTTGGCAATATTGGGATTTAAGCCCTGGCAGGGATACGGGCACATCGAAAACAACATCGAATGGGTGGCCCGCGGCCAGTACGCGCTTGGTGAATTAAAACCTGATCAAGGCATTTAGGAAGGGAGACCCAAGGGATTGCGAAACTCTTCTTCAGGCGCTGAATCCCCTGGTTACTTGCGGCGTACTGCGCGAATGACGGTGGTCTCGTCCGAGATCTTCCCGTCCTGGCTACCCCACCAGGTGGTGACTAGCTGGCCATCACTCTCCCACTCATACTTGGCGTGATGCATGAAATGTGCATTGGGTGAGGAGAGGTTGGTGATGCTTTCAAATTTAAGAAGCAGCCCATCGTCTTCTTCGGACTGCACCACTTCAAGTCGCGGCTGATTACCGGAAGCGCAGTAGTGGGTCATAAGCACTCGATCGCCATCTTCGTGATAGACGTTGAGCATTTCATGAGGATCGCCTGGAAACATGAATTCACGTAGTACCGAGCCATTGGCCGTCATGCGAAATTCGGTCGCTACATGGTCGGTGACCTCGCCCTGCTCGTTGACGAGCATCCATTCGCCTTCAAGGCTCTTGAGGCGTTCCATGACTGCCTTGGAGTCCGCCGAAGCGGTACCTGCCAATATAAGGATAGGCGTCAAAATCAAACCAACCGCAAATCTAAATCTGCACATGCTATCGCTTCTCGCTGTAAAAGCTTGAGGATACATGCTCTTATGGGCATGGTGCAACAGCACTAAAGCGGCGTCGGCTGACCCTTTTCCCCTTAAGTTTTGAATTCCCGTATGGGTCTCCAGAATCGCCAGATCAGTACTGTCGCAAGTATCGAGATAACCGCACCCATGATCATCGTGTTATTCGCACCTATCGCACCTGCCCACACGCCGACCCAGATGGTGCCAACATTGTTTGCGGTCTGTGCCGCCAGAATCATTAACGCGGATGCACGACCGCGCATGTGATCAGGTGTAGTCAACATCACCGTCGTCTGCCTGACCGCTACAGTCACCGCATCTGCCGCACCGAGGGCTGCGATCATCAACATGCCTAGCCATAGTGAACCAGCGGTTGCAAAGCCAAACAGAATAAACCCATAGGCTAAAGAAGCGTACAGCACCAGCATCCCCTTGGCGCGATATCCCACAAGGAACAAAGCAACAAGCGACCCCGCGATGGCGCCGGTCGAGTTTGCGGCGCCCAGCATACCGGTGGCGCTGGCGCCACCGGCGAACATACCCAACGCCAGCACTGGCAGGATCTCACGATAGAAAGAAGCCGTGGTAATACCTGCATCGAGCAGAAACAATCCTGGCAGGATTGGATGTCTGGACACAAAGCGAAAACCGTCTCTGATTTGATCGACTATTGCCGATCCGCCCTGCTGACCGCTGGCAACCCCGTGTGCCCGAATCAACAATGGCAGGATGCTGGATAATAATGAAATCAAACCTGCGAGTATGAACACCGCACTCAAACCCGCGGTGATCGCCACTGCGGCAAACAGTAGCGGACCTGCTATTGCTGCCGCATTTTGCGATGCCGTATCTGTCGATGCAGCGAGCATCAGGTGACGCACAGGGATGACAACCGGCACCAGTGCGGAACGGGCAGGACTGGCCAACATCTGAGAGGCTGCCGTCAATGCAATGCCTATGTAAACCATCCACGGCGTCAACAACTCCTGCCAGTTAAGTAATCCGAGGCTTAACAAGACTACGGCGGTCACCGCGTTCGCCAATGCAATGACTTGTTTACGGTCGATGCGATCCGCAAGGGTACCGCCCCACAGCAACGCCGGTATCTGCACGACCAACTGCACTACGCCAATAAATCCCACTAGTGCGGCCGATCCGGTCTCGTCCAGCAACCACTGTGCAGTCCCCAGAATGCGCATCCAGATAACCATGGCGCTGGTAACCAGTACAAGCCATAGCAATCGATAATCACGATAGATGAAAGCGTGCCATGGTCTGGTTTGGTCTGCTTCCAGCGAACGGTTATCTCTATTGATCAAGGGGGTTGCTCCTTTTCCTCTGGTAAGCTTATTTGCCGCAGTGCTGGCCAAAGGACTCGCCGAATCCCTTCTAACCTCCAGGCTGAACAAGTAAATAGTATACTATTCGCCTGATTTTGGATCAGAGTAATAGATATTTGGAAGAGAACTCACTCCGCGAGCGGCGCGCTGTTGCAGAGCAAACAGGCCGGCTTACCTGGAATTTGTTCGTCATGTCTATGAGAGCTTGTTTCATTGACTAGTATGTTCGCAGATGGCTTTGGGGCATTCATTTGCACCAGCGTCTGCGCGTCCCTCCGGGATTCCCGAGCTTCCCCCGCATGCCTGTAGTCATGCTCCTCCAACTCGGCGCTCCGACATTATGCTG
>LXNI01000117.1_pt1 | contig 96540 bp, 60 predicted proteins | sample 809091 | NCBI WGS metagenome assembly LXNI01 (sample SAMN04870527, study PRJNA318959) | sponge metagenome | biome: 01000161; feature: marine sponge reef; material: water | host: Sarcotragus foetidus | place: Greece: Milos, Mediterranean Sea | collected 2013-05-29 | depth 5-7 m | reverse complement strand
TTTCCTATCAAGTAGAGCGAGACGCTCGCAGCCTGTACGCTATCCAGGTCTAAGGTCTGAACCGGCCGATTTTATCGGGACAACGATTCGGCTTGACTGCGCTCACTCCGTGCATCGGTTAGCGCAGTGCTTAATTATTATATGCAGGCTATTGTGTACATTGCATGGCAATTGAAGATTTATTAGTGTTTTTTTTATGTATATTTACTTTTGTCTCTAATGTAGCACAGGTGGTCCGTGTTGATTGGACAGATTTCGGCGGAATTCAAGGTGTACTATTGCGACCTTGTTCCGACACAATCAACCCAGGTATACCCATGTCAAGACGCACACGCAGAACCCATAATCCTTCGTTCAAGGGGAAGGTAGCCCTTGCCGCCGTGCGCGGCGACAGTACGCTGGTCGAACTCGCATAACGCTTCGAAGTGCATCCGAACCAGATACAGTCGTGGAAGGAACAGCTCGTGGAGAGCGCTGAGGAGGCGTTCGTCCGCAGCCGCAACGTTCCCGACGAACCCGACAGGAAAATCGAGGCGCTCCGGGCGAAGATCGGAGAGTTGTCGATAGAGAAGGATTTTTATCGAAGGCGGTCGGTCGCGACCGTTAGCCGAGCGCCGCGCCATGATAGCGCGTACGCATCGCTTGCCGGTCGTTCGCCAGTGCAAACTGGTCGAACTGAGCAGTTCGACGGCCTATTACCGTCCCAGAGAAGAGAGCGAAGAAAATCTTGCCGTCATGAAAGAGATCGACTGGTATAGCCGCAAGGTGCTGACGCACCGGCTCTCGAATACGCTGGACGCAGGCTTTTGCGTCGAAGCGGCAGAGAAAGCCATTGTCCGCTACGGAGCGCTACACTTAAAAACGCTGGAAAAGCTGTCCGGTTTTTTCGGACCATTTCTTGTTATTGTGTATATGGTGTGGTCATTAAGAATTTGTCAGTGTTATTTGTGTGTCTATTTACCGTTATTACTGTGTGGAGAGTTATACTCTGAACAATACACAATGTTGAACAGATATCTACACAAATCAGATGAAGCATTCCGGCAAATCAGGACGCGCAGATGAGGTGCTGTCCGAGCGCACCGCCCGACTGTGCGCAGCCATGCTGCGAATCGGCGCAAGCCTCGAACTGGACATTATCCTGCGAGAGATCGTGGAGAACGCCCGTGAGTTGGCCGATGCCCGCTACGGCATTATTACGACCACCGACACGACGGGAAAAATTGAGAACACCGTCACGTCCGGCTTAAACCCGGAAGAGCGTCAGCAAATGCTGGACTGGCCCGACGGTATCCGGCTCTTCACACACTTTCGGGAGCTGCCCGGAGTTCTGCGTTCGGCGGATCTGCCCGCCTACGTTAGCTCGCTGGGCTACTCGGCGGACCTGATTCCCGCAAAGACGTTTCAGGGGACTCCGATGCGTCATCAGGGCCGATATGTCGGCAACTTTTTTCTCGGCGGTAAGCAGAACGGACCGGAATTCACAAAGGAGGACGAAGAGATTCTGGTGATATTTGCGTCGCAGGCAGCGATAGCTATTGCCAATGCCCAAGCCCACCGCCACGAGCGGCGAGCCCGGGCAGATATGGAGGCTCTGGTAGACACGTCACCTGTCGGTGTGGCGGTCTTCGACACCAAGACAAGCAATCTGGTAATAGTAAACCAGGAAGCGAAGCGACTGGTCGAAGGCATACGTGTACCGGGCAGGACAGAGGAGCAGTTACTGGATATATTAACATGTCGGCGAATCGACGGGCAGGTCTTTACATTTGCCGAACTCATGGCGGCGCTCAATGCCGGCGATTTCGAGCCGGTGCGCGCAGAAGTGATCGAGGTCTCAGTCGACGACGGTCGGAGTGTCAAGGTGATGGTCAACGCCACACCGATTCGCTCAAGTGACGGTATCACCGAATCGCTGGTTGTCACCATGCAGGACTTGTCGTCGCTGGAGGAGCTTGAGCGGTTGCGGGCTGAGTTCCTCGGCATGGTGAGCCACGAACTGCGGGCGCCGCTGACCTCTATCAAGGGTTCGGCCGCCACTGTACTGGCAGATACCGAGACGCTGAGCCGAAACGAAATGCTCCTGTTTTTCCGGATCGTCAACGAGCAGGCCGATCATATGCACAGCCTGATCGGCGATCTCCTCGATACCGTCCAGATCGACACGGGCACGTTATCGGTTTCTCCCGAGCCTTCGGAAGTGTCCGACCTTGTGGAACAGGCAAGAACCTCGTTCCTGAGCGGGGGAAACCAGCATACCTTGCTCATCGACCTTTCGCTGGAATTGCCCCGCATAATGGCCGACAGGCAACGCATCGTCCAGGTGCTGCATAATCTCTTCTCGAATGCGGCCAAGAACTCTCCCACGTCGTCACCCATTAGTGTGGCCGCGCACCAGGAGGGCGCTCACATCGCGATTTCCGTCTCTGACAAGGGCAGGGGCATTCCCCCGAAGTTGCTGCCACATGTATTCGAGAAATACGCCGGGGTCAGTGAAAATGCAGAGCGCGGGACCGAAGGGTTCGGCCTGGGGCTTTCCATCTGCAAGGGACTGGTAGAGGCCCATGGCGGGCGAATCCGGGCCGAGAGCGACGGTGTGGATATGGGCGCGCGATTCACATTCACGGTTCCGGTAGCCGAGGAAACCGTCGCCGGCGATACAGTCCGGCAGAACCGCTCCGTCAGGCCCCAAACCACAGGCGAGCCGGTGCGCATTCTCGTGGTGGACGATGATCCGCAGGCTCTTCGCTACATCCGGGACATTCTTACGGCGGCGGGCTACTCCCCGATCGTTACCGACAACCCTCAGGAACTGTCCCGAATCATAAGGATGGAAAAACCCGAGCTGGTTCTGCTCGATCTGGTTTTTCCCGGAGTAGATGGCATCAAGTTGATGGAGAGCGTGCCTGAGTTGGCCGATCATCTGGTTATTTTTCTGTCCGCCTACAGAAGGGACGAGACAATCGCACGAGCCTTGGAGATTGGAGCCGTTGACTACATTGTCAAGCCGTTCTCGCCCACTGAACTTACAGCAAGAATTCGGTCGGCCCTGCGAAGGCGAAGCGCACCGAACCTTTTTGTACTGAATGATCTCTGTATTGATTACGACCAGCACCGCGTGACCGTGGCGGATCGTACAATACACTTGACCACCACCGAGTATAAGCTATTGCGAGCGTTATCGCTCCAGGCAGGCAAAGTAGTGACATATGACCAGTTGCTTCGCCTGGTGTGGGGCAACCGCAGCAGCGCAACCTCGGGAAATGTGCGCACTTTCGTGAAGAAGCTCCGTCGCAAGCTGGGAGAGGACCCCGCCGAGCCGAAATATATCCTGAACGTGCGAGGGGTCGGATATAAAACGTACATGCCGGACGACTGCTAAGACACGATAAGGATGGCCATCCAGGCTGAAAAATTCGGCAAATCCGGAAAGCGAATCGTCTTGCGTTTGTTCGGATTCTAAGGATACTCCGATCAAGATCGCTTCACTCAGCGCTTTAAGGACACTCTGGTCCCCCCACAGCCTCTGCGCTTCGCGGACGTAATCAGCGTATCCTTAAGCAATCTGATCTGCGAGGTCCTCGAAATGCCTGGCGATGATATCGACCGAGGGATCCGGGGCGAGGTCCGTCGTCTGGTTTGGGCCGTATTCCTCGGTTCGATAGACGAAAGCAGTGCGGAACCCTACCGCCTGCGCCGCCAGCAGATCGGTATTGTGGGCGGCGACCATCATTACCTGCTGCGGGCGGAGGCCGAGCAGCCGGGCCGCCGTCAGGTAGACCTCCGGATCGGGCTTGTAACGATGCGCCAGCTCCGAGGAGAGAATGCAATCCCAGCGCAGGTCGGCTCGCTTCGCCATGTTGGTCAGGAGCGCGATGTTTCCATTGGAGAGGGGGGCTACAAGAAAACGTTGGCGCAGCCGCTCCAGCCCTGCACGAGCATCCGGCCAGGGATCGAGCCGATGCCATACGCGGTTCAGATGATCTTTCTCTGCCTCGCCAAGCCCCGCAAGCCGGAACCGGATCAATAATTCGTCCAGAATCATCCGATGGAGCGCATCGATGTTCAACCAGGGCAGCTCGCCCGTGCGGACGCGGTGCATGAACGGCTCGTATCCGGCCCGCCATGCATGGGCGAATTCCTCCCAGTCCACCTCCAGCGCTTTCTGCTTGCCGAGCGCCCGCCCCTCGCGAATGATGGTGCTTCGCCAGTCGACGACCGTGCCGAAGACATCGAAGGTCAGCGCTTTTATGGAGGAAAGATTCATGGGGCGCATGGGCTATAGGATGCGCTGAGCGAAGTGGTTTTGATCAGAGTGTCCCCTGCTTTTCTGCTTGTCGCAGCCAGTGCGCAAGGCCATGGCCAATGGCGACCATGCGGACGACCAGCCCCGGATGGCGCACGTACTGCGTGACCATCGCCCGCGCCGCCTCCGGCATGTCGATGTTCTCCGGGCGAAGACGCGCAAGGGAAGCGCCCTCTGCTTGCGCCCCTGCCAGCAACTGTTGGATCGAGCGCTGGATCGTCCCGTCTTTCCGGAGCGGGGCGAGGCCCGCATGGATGACGGCGAGCAAGCCGGGCCAGTGGGCAAGGTGTCGCCAGAGCGTGGCGAGGCCGGGTTCGTCGGGCGTGGCGCCGAAGCGGTTCAGATGATGAAGGAGGGTCCATGTATCCGCTGCCATGTCGGCCTGTGCAAGCAGTGGAGGCAAGGTCGGCCACGGTGATGGCGGAGGAGGGACCGGATGGTTCGCGGGGCGTCCGTCTGGCGTCGCGACAAGGCCGGTGAGCGCTATCAGGTTCAGCCCGTTCGAGCGGTTATAGACGTCGAGGATCGTCCGGATCACCGGCAGATCCCCCGCCGGGACGCCCATGCGGTCCGGTTGACCGGGAACAAGCGGCTCGGGTACCGGCAGCACGGCACGCTCAAGCACCCTGCATAGCGCCGCATCAGGCTGGCCTGACGCATAGAGCGGCTTCGCCGCCGCCCAGACGGGGCGCAAGCCCCCCTCCACGCCGGCGAGCGTGCGCCAGATCGACGTAATCAGCGGAAGCTGCATGGTCCGGCGGATGTCTGCGAAAATAACAGCGGTTTCACCCGTTGCTTCTGCCTCCGCAATCGCCGAAACCGGGTCGTGGCGGTATCCTTCGCTCATATCTTTCCGATCATTCGGTCCGGCTAACGTGCAGGCGTTCGTCTCGACAGGGGGTCTCCAGATCAAAAAGAAGAGCTTCGCAGCAAACAGACGGCATGAATAGACGATTCGATGGTCCTTCCCGGAGAGCGTATAATAAAGGATACTCTGATCAAAACCACTTCGTTCAGCCTCTGAATCTTTGCGGATTTAATCAGAGTATCCTGAACACCGTCCTGCTACAAATCACCCTCCGCCTGACGGGCCGAACCGACGCAAACAAAAAACGCCCCGGAATCGCCGTTGTCGGCTATCCCAAGGCGTTTTTCAGTGGCGTGCCCGGGAGGATTCGAACCCCCGGCCTTCTGATCCGTAGTCAGACGCTCTATCCAGCTGAGCTACGGGCACATAACCCCGTACAAACTCTGACCCGCGCTCTTTGTTCGCGCCGGGCAGACCCGCCTCCCGGTGCTACGACGCGCGGAAATGCGAAAAAGAGATTGAGAAAAGGGGGTTGGGGAAAGGGGGGTGGAAAAAGGAGGTTGGAAAAAGAGGCTGGGAAAAGAGGCTGGGAAAAGGGATTGGGAAAAGAAAATCGAAAAAGGGAAATGCAAGCATAAAACGGTGGAATGAGTAGAAATGGTATAGAAAAGGTATAGAAATGGTATAAAAAAGGTATAGAAATTACTCAAAACCCGATTCCTTCATTCCGTCGGCGGGAAGACATCCGCCTGCTTAATCAGAGTATCCTTTCAGAAAGTAAAAATGGCTTACCGGACCGTGGCCCTGTCCGATGGCCGGGGCGTGCCGGATCGCTTCGGTCACATACCGCTTGGCCCGCGCAACGGATTCCTTCAGCGAAAACCCGCGCGCCAGATTCGCGGCGATAGCGGACGCATAGGTGCAGCCCGTTCCGTGCGTGTTCTGCGTTGCGATGCGGGGCGCGCGAAATGCGCGCATCCGCTTGCCGTCGTACAGCACATCCACCGCATCGCCGGTCTCATCCACATGCCCGCCCTTGACCAGGACCGCCCCCGGTCCCATGGCATGAATGGCGGCGGCTGCTTCCTGCTGGCCTTCCTCCGAATCCACCTCGATTCCTGTAAGGCGCCGGGCTTCGTGCGCATTGGGCGTGACCAGCGCGGCAAGCGGCAGCAGCCGTTCCCGAAGCGTTTCGACCGCATCGTCGCGCAACAACGGAAACCCGCTCTTGGAAATCATGACCGGATCGACCACAACCGGAGATACCCGGCGCTCCTGTAGTTTTTGCGCCACGATTCCGATGATCGCGGCGGAAGAAAGCATGCCCGTCTTCGTAGCGTCCACGGCAAAATCGTCGTACACCGCATCGATCTGCTTTGCGATCAGGTCGGGCGGAAGTTCGAAAGCATCCAGAACGGCTTGCGTGTTCTGCGCAGTGACCGCCGTTATGACGCTCGCTGCAAACACGCCCTGGGCCTGTATGGCTTTTATATCGGCCTGAATGCCGGCCCCGCCGCCGGAGTCGCTGCCTGCAATGGTAAGGGCCACGTTCATGAGGCATCCTCAAAATATGCGCGCAAGGCGCTAAGATAGGCGCCGGCCGCTTTTCCGGGGTGGTCGGTCATCATAATTCCGGACAGAACAGCCACGCCGTAACTCCCTGCGTCCAGACACGGTCCTACCCGTTCGGGGGTCACGCCGCCCAGCGCATATACGGGGACATGTCCCTGGATATACTGCACAAAATCACGCAGCGCATCGATGCCTGCGCCAGTGTAGCCGGGCTTGCCCTGCGGATTGAACACAGGACTGAAGAAAAGGTATTGCGCCCCCCTGGCCAGTGCGTTCCGGGCCTCTTCGGGGTTGTGCGCCGACCTGCCACAGGGCTGCCGGGGCCCGCGCGAAAACCCCGGCGCCGCATCCCGTACCCCGGCATGGTAGCCGCACTGCAAGGCGTCGGCCACCTCCGGACGGCCGTTTACGGAAAGCAGGATCGACGGCGAAGCGTTCCGCAGGCGTTCGACCAGACGGGCCGCGCGTTCCCGGAAAAGACCGGCGGACGCCGTACGATCCCGCAAATGCACCCACAGGGCGGGTCCGCAGACTTCCCCGGACACATGTCCGCATGATGCTTCAACGGCTTCGACGATCCGGTCGGCGCGTTCGGAATCCGTGAACCCATCCCCGATCAGGATAAGCCGGGGCAACCTCCACGAGGACGCACTTCCGGTGCGGCGCTCTTCCGATGCTTCCTGTGCGTTTTCCACGATGCCCCCCTCCATGGGCGACGAAGCCTGCGCATACGTGCGGCGCATCGGGCGCTCAACGAGCCATCGGCATCGCAGCCGACACGGACTCGCGCCAGGCGTGAAGCCGGGTGCGCAACTCGGCGGCTTTCGTCGGCTGCTCGGCGGCCAGATCATGCTGCTCGCCAGGGTCGTTGTCCAGATCGAAGAGTTGCACCGTGCCGTTCTCGAAGTACTCGAGCAGCTTGTAGGGGCCTGCTCGAATGGCGCCGCCGGGACTCTGCATGCCGTGATTGCTGTAGTGCGGGAAGTGCCAGTAGATCGCATCGCGTTCGAACGTGCCGCCTTGCAGCGCGGCGGCAAAACTCACGCCGTCGACGTGCTGGTCGGGCTGGGCCGGAAGGCCAGCCATATCGAGCAGGGTCGGATAGAAGTCCGTGCTGATCACCGGCTCGTCGCGGACCCCGCCGGTCTGGCCCCCGCCCGGCCACCGCACGATGAGGGGCACCCGGATACCGCCTTCGTACAGCCAGCCCTTGGCCCCCCGCAGGGGCAGATTCGAGGTCGAGTAGGCGACATCCAGCCAGTCCGGATCCACGACTCGCTCGGGATAGCCGAAGTTGGCCGCCGCCATGCCGCCGTTGTCCGAGTAGAAAACGACGATCGTGTGCTCGGTCAGCCCCAGTTCCTCAAGGGTGCGGAGCACACGTCCCATGCTCTCGTCGATGGCGGTGACCATCGCCGCGAACTCGACGTTGTCCTGGTGTTGCTTGATCGGGATCGTGCGCTGCGGCAGCACCCGGTGCTCCTGATGCGAGGGCTCTTGGTGCAGAGAATCCAGTTGGGCGCGTGAGAGCGGCTCCGGATCGTCCGGGTTGCCCTCGAGAAGGAAATCCGGCCCCTCGGGAGGCGCTGCTTGCGCCAGCTTGCTCCGGTATTTCGTGACCAGGTCCGGGCGTCCTTCGATCGGGTCGTGCACCGAGAAGTGCGAGAGGTAGAGGAAGAACGGCTCTTCGCTGCTTTCCTCGATGAACTCGACCGCGAAGTCGGCGAGGCGGTCGGTCAGGTACTCGTCGTCCTCTCCCTCGACCGTCAGGCCCTTCATCAGGTAGGGCGGAAAGTAGCCGCCGCGTGGGGTCGAGCCGGGGAAGTTGGGCGCTTGCACGTCGAACCCCTGGTTCAGTGGCCCGGCCTCGCCGCCGCCAAGGTGCCATTTGCCGAAGATGGCCGTACGGTAGCCGTGCTCCTTGAAGGCCTCCGCCAGCGTGACCTCTTCGAGCGGGAGGGCTGCCAGCTTCTCGGCGCTCAGCATCTGCTCGAAGGCATGTTCTCTGCGGCCCGGCAACCAGTCCGTCAGCCGCAGCCGTGCCGGGTACTTGCCGGTCATGAGCGCGGCGCGGGTGGGCGAGCATACGTGCGCCGCCGCGTAGGCGTTCGTGAAGCGCACGCCCTGCTCGGCGAGCCGGTCGATGTTCGGCGTCTCGTAGAACGAACTGCCGAAGACGCCGATATCGCTCCAGCCCAGGTCGTCGACCAGGAAGAAGACGACGTTCGGCGGTCTTTCCTGCGCAGCGAGTGCGGTCGGAAGGGTCAGCGCGAGGAGCCACGCTGCGAACAGGCGACCCATCGCGGATTGCATTTTTTTGTTGATCAACATGTCGATAAGGGATTGGGAAGACATGGTCTATCCGCCTGTTTGTGCGGCGTATTCGTATGGAAGCACTTTCGGGGCGGCGCTGTTCCGACGCCTCCTGCACGTTATCCGCCGATGCGCCCCTCCATGGGCGACGAAGCCTGCGCATACGTGCGGCGCGGCATGCGCCCGGACAGGAAGGCCAACCGCCCTGCTTCCACGGCCCGGCGCATGGCGGAAGCCATCGTCACGGGATGCTGCGCATCGGAGACCGCGGTGTTCAGAAGCACTCCGTCGTAACCCAGTTCCATGACCCGCGCCGCATCGCTTGCCGTGCCGATTCCGGCGTCCACGATCAGCGGGGTATCCCGGATGATGTCCCGTATGAGCGACAGATTGTAGGGATTCACCAGTCCCTGCCCGCTGCCTATCGGGGAGGCCAGCGGCATGATCGCGGCGCATCCGAGATCGGCCAGCTTGCGGCACGTGATGGGGTCGTCGTTTGCATACACCATCACGGAAAACCCGTCGTCCACGAGTTCCTTGGCCGCCCGGAGCAACTGCTCGACATCCGGAAGCAGCGTTTCGTCGTCCCCGATCACCTCCAGTTTGATCAGATGGGTCTCCAGCGCTTCGCGGGCCAGTTGCGCCACCAGCACCGCCTCTTTCGCCGTATAGCATCCGGCGGTATTCGGCAGGCAGCGATACGGCTTGAGCAATTCCAGAAAGCGTTCTCCCGACGTGTCCTGCAGGTTCACGCGCCGGATCGCCACGGTGACGAGTTCCGTGCCGGACGCTTCAAGCGCATCCAGCATGACCCGCGGATTCGGGTACCGGCTCGTCCCCATGATCAGCCGGGACGACAGGGCGAAATCGGCGATTTTCAGTACATCCGGGTGTCCGTTCGTCGTCATGTCTACCCTCCCTGTTGCGCAGCAATCACTTCAATCCGGTCGCCGGACCGGATGGCATGGTCGTCCCATGTCCCCTTCGGGGCTACCGTATCGTTCACCGCCACGGCCATGCCCTTCGCATTGGCCGGGTCGAATCCCATTTCCCGCACCAGTACGGACACCGTCGCCTGCGCCGGTACGGAATGCGTTTTCCCGTTGATCGATACGTCGATGAGAGATTCGGAAGACATGGTCCATCCGCCGGTGTGTGCGGCGTATTTGCAGGGCGGCGCATGCGGGGCGCTGTATTTTGCGCGGCGCATGCCGTGCGCTGTATTTGTTGGCGGCGCATGCCGTGCGCCGCATCATCATCATGATCATCCGGCATGGCGCGTCCGTCGTCACGCGGATACCGCCTCGAAGCGTCCCGGTAAAAACGGAGCGATCCATGCAGAGGTTTCTCCGGTAAGAATGTACTGCGCCACTTCTTCGGAAGCGACCGGGGCAAGCAGCATACCGTGCCGGTAAAAACCCGTGGCCATCACCACACCGGGTGCAGAGGAAGGCCCCAGAATGGGCAAATGATCGCGGCTCGCCGGGCGAAGCCCCGCCCATATATCGCGCACGGGCAGATCGTCGATTCCCGGCACGATCCTTCGCGCCTCCTCCAGGATGGTATACAACCCGCCCGCCGTAACGCGTGCATCGAAGCCCATTTCCTCCATCGTGGTGCCGACAAGCACCCTTCCGCCGGATTGGGGCACCACGCACATATGCGCACTCCGTACCACATGCTGCAAGTCGAACGGAGGCTCAACTTCCAGTTCCATCATCTGCCCGCGCACCGGGCGCACAGGCGGCCGCTGATCCTCGGCAAGCCCCTCCATGCCATACGACCAGGCGCCTGTCGCAAGCACCACGCACGATCCCTCGACCCGCTCGCCGTGTTCCGTCATGACGGCGGGGGTCCGCGCATCGGGTTCGACGGCGCGCACGGGGGTCCCTTCGCGCAACGTGCCCCCGGCCTTCAGAAAAGAAGCCTGCAACGCTTCGACCAGCGCGCGGCTGTCCACCTGGCTATCCGAAGGGGAATACATGACCGCCGCCGGGCGAGACGTGATGAAAGGTTCTATATCCAGCGCCTCCGCCGGCGAAAGCCACCGGCTGTCCAACCCCTGCGCCTTCATGAAATCGAAGCGGCGGCGGAGCGCTTCCGCCTCGTCCCGGTCGGCAGCCACATGCACGGCTCCTCCGGTCCGGAATCCCGTCCCGATTCCGCTTTCCGCTTCAAGCGCTGCCGCAAACGCCGGCCATCTCCGAAGGCTTTCCCGGTTGAGCCGGTAGAGTTCCGGGTCCTCGAATCCGATTTCCGCATCCGGCGCCAGCATGCCCGCCGCCGCCCAGGAGGCCCCGCGCCCGGCGCGATCCCGTTCGAAAAGCTGCACGGACCGCCCGGCATGCAGCAACCGCCAGCCCAGCGCAAGCCCCGCCACGCCGCCGCCAACGATGAGCACCGGTTTGTCGGAACGGGATGTTTTCACGGGATCGGGCATGAGAAAACAACGCGTGGAAAGAGATAACCGCCGCAAAAACACCGGCTGGCGGACTTTGGGAAAATTAGGAGGCTGGGGGGCGGTATGCAAACGGGAACGGTCGCGAAATCTGAAGTGAATCGGGTTCGGATTGCTAAATCGATCGGTTGTGCTTTGATCACATCGAAGAAAACCTCGTTCAGCGGGTTCTAAAGGTCATCGGCTGCGTGATTATTGGTTCGCTACATACGGGCAAAATCCCTGGATTCATTTGACAAACCATCGCCGGATTCGTACAGTTTGGAGACGATGTTCCCGGTCCGGGTGGGCATGCTATATGGTGGAAACACTATATCGCGGAAGCGATTCCGGGCGCAAGGAAAAAGGGAAACCCCCCGAAAGCGCATGAAATATCCCCGCTCGTACTTGCGCCGATCAGCTCATGCAGCGGCCCTGCTTGTGCTTTGGTGCAGCATCGGATCGACCGATGCGTTCGGGCTCGATGAGCCGGAAAGCCGCCATATATCGGTAATCGTCCATGCCGGCGATCCGGTCGACCCGGACGATGTGCACAGCGCCGAGGCGCCTCCCGCAACCTGCCGGGTGCAAATAAAACCCGGGCCCAACCATACGTACAAAGCGTTGCAGCGCAACGGCGTAGAACAAATCCCCCCCGAACCTGCGCGCACGAACGAAACGGGCGAGGAACTCTACAAAAAGGCCTGCGCAACCTGTCATGGCGCAGACGGCAGAGGCGCTCCCGCCGCCCTGCTGGGGTTCGATATTCCGCTTCCCGATTTCACGGACTGCAACTTCGCCACCCGCGAGCCCGACGCCGACTGGCTTGCGGTGGCCCATCAGGGAGGGCCCGTGCGCGGATTTGCCCGGGAAATGCCGGCCTTTGGCGATGCGCTGACGCAGGACGAACTGCAAAAGATACTGGATCACATTCGCACCCTGTGCCCGGACGACGCATGGCCCAGAGGCGAATTGAATGCGCCGCGTCCCCTGGTGACCGAAAAGGCTTTTCCGGAAGACGAAGCGGTATGGACCACCGCGATAGATATCGACGCCGAGAGCGCCGTTGTCCATGAGATGCTCTATGAAAAACGATTCGGGGCGCGGAATCAATTCGAAGTAGTCGTACCGTTCGGCTTCCAGGAGCATAAGCAAGGCGGTCAACTCGGGGATGTAGCGCTCGGTTTGAAACGCGTCATGCTTCAGAGCTTGTCGCATGGCAGCATACTTAGCCTTGGCGGCGAGGTGATTCTGCCCACGGGACACAAAAACACGGGCATAGGAAAAGGCCTGACGCGCATCGAACCCTTTGTTTCGTTCGGGCAGATCCTGCCTGCGGACGCTTTTCTGCAGTTTCAGGGTGGTTTCGACATCCCCCTGGACCGGAATGCGGCAATGGACGAGGCGTTTTTTCGCGGCGTGGCGGGCAAAAGCTTCACGCAGGGAGATTGGGGGCGCACCTGGTCGCCCATGCTGGAAGTACTCGGAACGCGTTCTCTGGGATCGGAGGGCGTTTTACATTGGGATATCGTGCCCCAGGCGCAAATCAGTCTGAACCAGCGGCAGCATGTGATGCTCAATATCGGACTCCGTATTCCTGTAAATCACTACCCCGCCCCGCAATTTATAGTCTATCTGCTGTGGGAATGGTTCGACGGAGGTTTTTTCGAGGGTTGGTAATCCGTACCTGACCAGGAAATGTACCTATGAGCGGAAAGCTGTTTCTGGTAATCCTTGTTGCTTCGGCGGGATTGACACTCGTCCATCCGCTGTTCTTCTCCGTGCCTCCGCAGGCGCCGGAGACAGCTTCTTCCGAAACGGACCCGCACTTGTTCACGACCGGCGCCGCGTGCATAAGTTGTCATAGCAACCTGATCACCCCTTCCGGGGAAGACATCTCGATCGGCACGGACTGGCGCGCTTCCATGATGGCCAATTCGGCCCGCGATCCGTACTGGCAGGCTGCGGTCCGGCGGGAAACGATGGATCATCCGGAAGCGAAGGCCGTCATCGAAGACGAATGCGCCGCCTGCCATATGCCCATGTCGCGATTCGAAGCGAAGACTTCGGGCCAAAAAGGGCAGGTCTTTTCTCATCTGCCGGTCGGCGAAAACACACACCGCACCGACGACCTAGCCGCCGATGGCGTTTCCTGCACCGTATGCCACCAGATCACCGCAGAGAACCTGGGCGCCAGAGAAAGCTTCACGGCCGGATTTGCGATCGATACGGAAACGCCGATGGAACAACGCGCCATTTTCGGGCCCTATGAGGTGGATGCGGGCCTCAGCACGGTGATGCATTCCGCATCGGGATTCCGGCAGGTGGAGTCGCTCCATATCCAGAAGTCCGAACTATGCGCGACATGCCATACGCTGTTCACGGAAGCGATCGGACCCACGGGAGAAATTGCGGGCGAACTGCCCGAGCAAGTCCCGTATCTGGAATGGCTCCACAGCGCCTACCCGGAAGAAAAAAGTTGTCAGTCCTGCCACATGCCCGTCGTGCAGGATACCACAACTATCTCCTCCGTATTGGGCGAGGAGCGCACCGGGGTCTCCCGGCACGTATTCCAGGGGGGTAACTTCTTTATGCTCCGCATGCTCAACCGGTACCGGGCCGAACTGGGCGTGGAAGCCCTCCCGAACGAACTGGAGGCCACGGCCCGGCAAACCGAGCACCATTTACAGACAAACACCGCGCGCATATCGATAGAAAGCGCCGAACGGGCGCAGGACGCGTTGCATGTCGAGGTGCGTCTTGAAAACCTGGCCGGTCATAAACTTCCGACGGGCTATCCCTCGCGCAGGAGTTGGATCCGGTTTACGGTGCGCGACCGGAACGGGACGCCTGTTTTCGAATCCGGCGCTATCCGGCCCACGGGCGAAATCCCCGGAAACGACAACGACACGGATCCGGCTCGGTACGAACCCCATTACCGGGAAATCACGCAAAGCGATCAGGTGCAGATCTACGAGTCCGTGATGGTCGATACGCAGGATCAGGTGACGACGGGGCTGTTGCAGGCGGTGCGGTACGTCAAGGACAATCGACTGTTGCCTAGAGGATTTGACAAAGCGTCTGCATCCGAGGATATAGCGGTCCATGGACGGGCGAGGGAGGACGCCGATTTCACGGGAGGAACCGACGCCGTGCGCTATATCGTCGATGTGAGCGGACAGCAGGGACCCTTTGCCGTCCGGGCCTCGCTTTGGTATCAGCCGATCGGCTACCGATGGGCCTATAACCTGAAGGGCTATGACGCTCCGGAAACCAATCGATTCGTCGAATTCTACGACGCCATGTCGGAGATATCCGGCATATCGCTCGCAACGGTGGAAGCCGTCGTGTCCGAGCCCTGAAACGGCTTCGGCGGCCTTAGCTAAACCCCAGGGATGCTCTGATTAAGTCCGCTGATCAGTGCAGCCCCAGGGATGCTCTGATTAAGTCCGCAAAGACTCAGAGGCTGACAGGTACGCGCTGGCAAGGAATGACGAAGCGATGTGGTAGGCCCCACATAATGAGGAATGACACAGCCAGCGCGTACCTGTCAGCCTCCCGAAGGGCGCTTCACAACCGAGACGCCCCGAAGTTGCCGTGTTTTTCGCTGGTTTCAACGATGCCGTCATGTCGTTCTGTACGCGTGAACGTGAAGCGCTGATCGAAGTGGACTTGATCAGTGCATCCCCAACATCAGTCCGCCCTGGTAGACGATGAGCGAGCACAGGTAGGCAAGTCCGGTCATGTATAGCCACATGACCACCGGCCAGCGCCATGTGTTCGTCTCGCGCCGGGCAATGGCAAGCGTACTCATGCATTGCAGCGCAAACACGAAGAACACCAGAAGGCTTAGCGCCACCAGCGGCGTAAAAACGGGCCGACCGTCCGGGTAACGATCTGCCTGAAGGTGATCGCGCAGAACAGGGCTGGCCTCGTCGGCGTCACTGACGCTGTAGAGCGTGGCAAGCGTGCTGACAATGACTTCGCGCGCAGCAAACGCCGCAATGATGCCCGCGGTGATCTTCCAGTCGAAGCCGAGGGGTTGCATGACGGGTTCCAGAGCGCGCCCGAACCGGCCGATGAAGCTATGGCGGATCAGGTACCCGGCTTCGGCGTCGGCCAGGCGGGCTAAACCGTCTTCGTATTCCTGCTGCGCACTATACAACGCCTGGGCGCTGGCAACCTGACCGGGGTACTGCGTGCGCAAGGCGTCGAAGGCCGCTCCGGCTTCGGGATCGCCCTCGGGATCGACCGAGAGAAAACGCATCGCCTCTGCAACGGGAGGCCGTGCAAGCAAGTCGGGGATGGACGCACCTTCCTGCGCCGCGATCCGGTCGTATGCGTCCTGATGCCGGGTTTCGATAGCCGTCCGCTCAGCCAGCAGGTCCGGGCCGAGCTGCGCCTTGGGATAACTGGCCAGAAACCAGAGCACGATGCTCAGCAGAAAAATGATCTTTCCCGCCCGATAAACGAATATTTTCGACCGCGCAATCATGCGCCAGAAGAGGTATCTCATCTTCGGACGCCGGTATGGCGGCAACTCCATGGCAAAGAAGGACGCCGACCCCTTGAAAACGTATCGTTTCAGAATCCAGGCCGCTACGAAAGCGGTCACGGTACCCATAAGGTACATCGAGAACATCGTCAGACCCTGGTAGCCGAAAACCCCGAAGAGTTTGTTCGCCGGAATAAACGCGGCGATGAACAGGGTATAAACCGGCAGGCGCGCCGAGCAGCTCATCAGCGGGGCAACCATGATCGTGATAATCCGGTCGCGTTCGTTATCGAGCGTCCGGGCCGCCATGATGCCGGGAATGGCGCATGCGAAACTGCTCAACAGCGGCACCACCGAACCGCCGCTGAGCCCCACCCTCTTCATCAGCCGGTCCATGATGAATGCCGTGCGGGCCATGTAGCCGGAATCCTCCATCAGTCCGATGAAGAAAAAAAGCAGCAGGATTTGCGGCAGAAAAATCAGGACATTGCCCACCCCCGCGATGGCTCCTTCAACCAACAGGTCCGCAAAGGCGCCGCTGGGCAACGTACTTCGTACCAGAGAACCCAACCCCGCCACCGCCGCCTCGATCAGATCCATGGCCGGAACGGCCCAGGAAAAGACCGCCTGGAAAACGATCACGAGGACGGCAAGAAATATCGGGAGGCCGAATATCCGATGCGTCAGCACCGCATCGAAACGGTCCGTCCATGTCTTGTTCGAGGAGACCTTGTGCCGGGCCGTCGCTTGCGCAACAATGGGGCCGAGCCATGCGTAGCGCCCCATGATCTCCGCCTGGCGATAAGGCGCCTTGCGCGCCTCCAGGGTTTCCCGGACAGCCAGCACCGCTGCATGAAACGCCGGGGCGCGTATTGCCCAGTACGCCATGGCCTTCTCGTTGGCAAGAGCGTGCAAGACCTCGCTGAAACGATGATCTTCGGCAAGATCGGGGGCGTGCTCGGCAAGTATTTCGCACAGCGGCCCCACCTGCGCCGCAACAGCAGGCATCAGCGTCCAGCGCTGCACCGGCGCAGGCGAAGGAATATCAAGGATGGCGCGGCGCAGCGCATCAAAGCCTTCTTTGCGGAGCGCCGCCATCGGAACGATCGGCAGACCCAATGCTTTGCCGAGCGCTTCCGTGTCGATCGACAGATCGCTCTCCCGCACCGCATCCATCATATTCAGCGCCACAATGACCGGAAGACCCAGGTCCATCACCTGCGAAACCAGATACAGGTTGCGCTCCAGGTTGGTGGCATCCACTACGCAAACAACCAGATCGGGCGGCGTCTCGCCCTCGATGCGTCCCACGAGCATGTCGTAGGCGATCTGCTCGTCGAGCGACCTGGGGTTAAGACTGTATGTCCCCGGCAGATCGACTACCTCGACGGTCTCCGTCCCGATAAGCCGCCCGCTCTTGCGTTCGACGGTGACGCCGGGGTAATTGGCCACTTTTTGACGCCGACCCGTCAACAGATTGAATACCGTCGTCTTGCCGACATTAGGATTGCCGACCAGGGCGACCCGGCGCAAGTCGGGTGGCGTATCCGAAAGAGAGGGGACCGGCTCAGGTTCGACCATCGAAAACGATAACCCCGGATCGGGACATGGAACCAGAAAATTGCGAATGCCGGATGTCGGCTATCTTCTCCTCACCCGCCGCCATCCTTTACGGACAGGCTCATGCTCGCTCAACACAGATCATCGCGGCTTCATGCTTGCGGATCGAGAGGTGATATCCGCGCACTTTCAGGTCTATGGGATCGCCCAGGGGGGCATACCGTACAACTTCGACACGCGTACCGGACAACAGGCCCATCTCCAACAGACGACCGGGCGGGACAGGACCCGTAAAGCCGGTCACGATACCGCACTGTCCGGGCTCAAGTTCTTTCAGCGTCATAACGCGACAGCCGGAGTTCCGAAGATTCGCATGGCCAGTTCGCGCCGAAGGCCAATACGGCTGCCGGACACACGAACGATCAACTTGTCGGAGTTTTGCAGAATGGCGACATGCACGCCTTCGCGCAGGCCCAGTTCGCGCACACGCTGCGCAGTGGCTGGCTCAAGGCCTAAAAAGGCCAGTTCGATATCGCTGCCGTTGCCGAAGCTGGTCAGGGGCGCCATGAATTCGTTGTTGGTAAATACAGAACCTCAGGGGCGTTGCTAATTTAGACTTAATACAAATAAATCGCCCGTCGGCCATGTTTCTTCACGAAATCTTCAATATTCAGGGCGGGCGGATGCCGAATCCTGTGGATGTGCAACGACAGCAAAACAGCAAATTGGCGGTAAAACGACATGCGGTTGGCGCTACATTGTTTAAGAACGACCCTCCCCCGCCGTTCGCGCCAGTCACGGCGCGTACGCGAAACAATAACAAGGCAAACAGGGGCTTGACAGCCGAACGTCCGACGACGTATTCTTCAAACGAAAGCCGCTCGCCAAAGCGGCATGACCCGACGCGACAATACACGTAAAGCACTACCCAACTTTTACGGACCATTTCCATGCAAACAACGAAATCGTCTTCGATCAGCCAAACCATGCAGGACGCCATCAACGATCAGATTCAGGCTGAACTGGAATCTGCCTATCTGTACCTGGCCCTGGCGGCGCGCATGGAGCAACTCCACCTCAAGGGCTTTGCGCACTGGCTGCGTTTGCAGTGGCAGGAAGAAACGCAGCACGCCATCAAATTCTACGATTACCTCCTCCAGCGTGATGGGGTCGTGCAGTTAAAAGAACTGCCGATGCCGACGTACGAAGCCGAGACGCCCCTCGAAATCTTCGAACTCGTCCTGGAGCACGAAAAATACATTACCCGACGCATCAACGATCTCTACGCGCTCTCCGGCAAAGAACGCGACTATGCCTCGCAGACGCTGCTGCAATGGTTCGTCGATGAGCAGATAGAAGAGGAAGAATCCGCCCGCGATATCATCGACGACCTGCGCCTGGTCGGCGATTCCGGCGCCAGCCTTTTCCTGCTCGACCGCGAACTCGGCCAACGCCAATCCGAAGAAGAGGGGGAAGAGTAACGCACGCCTGATTTCACGGATTGGATTTCAGGGGGTGAGCATGCCCGGCATTCCGGCCCGTCACGTTCCGGACAGCACCCTATCCACGCAGCCGCTCATTGAAGAAATCAATGGTCCTTTTCCAGGCCAGTTTGGCGGCTTCTTCGTCATAACGCGGCGTGGTGTCATTGTGGAATCCGTGGTTCACATCCGGGTAGAAGTGCGCCGTATACTCTTTCTGGTGTTCCATCAATGCGGCCTCATACGCCGGCCATCCTGCATTTACTCTGGCATCAAGCCCTGCAAAATGAAGGACTAATGGGGCCTTGATCGAAGGCGCCTCTTCCGCAGCAGGCTGCCCGCCGTAGAAAGGAACCGCGGCAAGCAGCTCCGGCGCCCGAACCGCCATCATGTTGGAAATCCATCCTCCGAAACAGAACCCGACGACGCCCACGTTACCGCTGCACGCGGGATGGGCTTTCAAATATTCATAGGCCGCGATAAAATCTTCCAGCATCTCTCCGCGGTCTCGCTGCCGTTGCAGGGCCCTCCCGTCATCATCGTTGCCGGGATACCCGCCAAGCGGCGTTAAGGCATCCGGGGCCAAGGCAATAAAATCAGCCAGCCCCGCCCTTCTGCACACATCTTCTATGTGCGGATTGAGCCCCCGGTTTTCATGCACCACCACCACACCCGGCAACCTGGATTCGTTGCCGACCGGCATAGACAACAGGCCCCGTATCCTGCCCCCACCCTTCGGCGAGTCATACTCGACATATTCCTCATCCAGGCGCGGATCCCCCGCCCTCACCTGTTGTGCAACGGCATAGTTCGGGGACAGGTAGTCGATGATGGCCGCGACAGTAAGCCCGCCCACGGCATACTGGGAAACCCGTTCCATGAACTCGCGGCGACTAATCTTGCCATGGACATAGCGGTCGAAAAGATCGAAAACCTCCTGACTGAGCTGCCCGTTTTCTACTTTTTGCATCGGAATATCCCCCACTAATTCAGGAAGTTGTAATTCAGCTTGATCAGGAAGGCGTTCTCCGGGAAAACATCGAAGGTGTTGCCGAATTGATCGTTGATCGAACGGTCGTAGGGCGAACGGACCATAGGTGCGAGAGGATTCAATATGTCTTCTGCTTCTCTACCATGCGTCCAGACGACGAACAGCGCGGAGCCGGGACGGTATTCCCAGCGCAATACGAGATTGGAATGCAGGCTGCTGAAGGAAAATTCATCCCGCTTGGGATAGGCGTCGAAATCAGTCAGGTTGTCCCGATCCTGATGAATCCGGAAACGGTCGTAGCGGCCCCGCGCCGCGAAAAGCTGGCTGTAGAGCTGCAAAGACAGCTTGGGGGTCAGGGTAAACGTGCCGCGTAGCGTAATGTCTGCCGAACGCGTATCGCGCGCGCCGAATACGGACACGTAGTACTGGTCGACGCCGGTGGGGTCAACGCCGGAAAGAATACCGCTAAGCGTTCCGCGATCGTCGAACGCTACAAAATCCGAATAGGTCAAATCGTCCGGATGAGACGCTTCCTCCCCGATGCGCCAATCGGATCCGGAACGCAAAAAGGTTTCGTTTGCAGACCAGGCCAGCACATTGCGTTCCCACTCGCCTTCTATTTGGGCGGACAACGACAAACGATTACTGGCATTCCATTTCCCTTCGAGGCTGATTTCCGATTCCGTGCCCCCATCGCCATGAAATGTCAAATCCAGCCCCGGCTCAAGTTGCCAGTTGCGCCTTTCGTCGGTTCCGAACCGCCCCTGGATGGCGACGTTTCCCGGCGGAGACCAGGGCAAAAGACCGCGCGTCTCGTACAAATCGTACCCGCCGAACGGTTTTTCAGATTCAAGGCCGAAAATGATGGACTGGAAACCGCGGAGCGTCCACCGGGAACCGAAATCCAGGCGCTGTCCGAGGTGCAGCCCTTCCCGGTAGGAGAATTCCTGAACGACGAAGAAACGCGCTCCGGCTCGCGAGAAAGGACCAAAGGGCCTTCCGCCATTGACCTGGTGCTGAATGGAGGAGAGAAACGCAATGAAATTGTTCTCGCGAAGTTGGCCCGTATCGTTCGGATTAAAGGCGTCGCTGAATACGTCCAGCCCTGCAAATCCGTACCAGGCACCCTGTCGTTTGCGCATCCATAGCTTACTGGCGAACCCGGTCTCTCCGTCGATATCCGCATCGATCCGGTTTCTGCTCGTAAGCGCAAAGAATCCCTCGACGCCATACCGATTCTCGCGAAACCGGAGATCCCAATCCGCGCCTGCCGCCAGGCTGCGCAAGTGATTCTCACCCACATTGGATCCTTCGAACAGGGTTACGATGCCCCCCAAGCTCGACCAGGACCCGATTTGCTGGCTCACCCGTCCGACGCCATACCCTCTCGAAGGACTGAAATCGGATCCCGTGGCCGCCCCCAACACGCCAAAGGAAAGGCCTGAGCCTGTGCGCCCGGAAAGCTTCGTGGCGCCAATAATGGGAGCATCCGCCCCAATGCGGCGCGTATACAGGAGCCGTCCGGGGCCGACTGAAAATTCGTAGATATTGATGCCCTCTACAAAGAAGGGCCGCCGTTCCTGAAAAAAGGTTTCGAACGCCGTAAGGTTCAATACCGCCGGATCGGCTTCGACCTGACCGAAATCCGGATTGATCGTCCCATCCAGCGTAACATTCGTGCCAAGACCGACCTTCAGGTCCCCGCCCACATCGAAGGTGCGGCTGCTTGTCCGTTTTCCGGCGACCTCCTCGCTTTCGAGGGTATTCACTCCGGTGACGGTATAGGGTATGATCTGTACGTTGCGCCGGGGCTTCACGTCCCGAATGCCTTCCAGACGACCAAACCGGGCCACCAGGTTGGTCCGCTCCGTGCGGGGCACATGGGGCCACTCCGATTGTTCGCCGAGCCGGGGAATCCTGCGCGTGAAGTGAACCCCCCACGTTTGCGTGGGCGCCTCCGAGAAACGCAGCATGCTGTACGGAATGCGCAGCTCCACAGCCCACCCCTCTTGCGTTGCGCGTACATCCGAATACCATACGGCGTCCCAGGAAGGATCCATCCCTCGGGGCGCATTATTACCGCCTCCGCCGCTACCCGGCCCACCGCCGCCCGGCCCGCCGCCGCCGGTTGTTCCGCTCCCTGTCTGGAGCGCATCGAACTGCACGCCGGCCGCATTCACGCCAAAGACATAGGCGGTACGCCGGTCGAAATAAGCGTCCACGGCCACCAGAAACCAATCGGCCCGATTGAAATCGTCCCGCCGCCCCAATGCCCTTTCAATAGCCCCCGGCTCATCGTCATGGAGCAATGCCCCGACGTAGAGATTATTCGCACCATACAAAACGCGAACTTCCGTTTCCTGAAAGGCCGGGGCGCCGTCCACCGGTTCGTACTGCCTGAAACCGGATACGGCGATCGCCCTTCGCCAGGCGTCTTCGTCCAGTATGCCGTCGAGGGCGATCTCTTCTTCGACAAACAGGGCCTGCATGACGCCCTCGTTGTCCCGCTCTATCGGAGAGGACGGCGCACTTGTCTGGGCCGAAACCTCGAGGACGGGCAGCAGGACGCACACGGCGAACGCGGCTGCAACGCATGCCGAAACATGTGGCAAAATCAGTACATCACGTCGCATGGAGACCACTTTTTAAGCGAATTGAGTGGAAAATTTTTCCTGATAGATCCTTTTTGATGCGCAACCTTTCGGGCAAAGCCTAAAATGGAGGTCCATAGACTCCCATGATTAGACCCCAAATACGCGTTCTGCATTCCATACGCGGCAAAAAATACGTATATCCAGCGACCTTTGCGTTATAGGATACTCTGATTAAGCCCGCAAAGCTCAGAGGCTTGCGAGAAGCGGTTTTGGTCAGAGTATCGTATATTCTATAATCGCATTTTTGGCCTTTATTCGCATCTTCCTCTCTCCGATCCTTTCCGGCCGCCCTCCATGCACTACAGGATGCACTGCGCAAGCCGGGCAACGCTTGCGTCCCTCTTCTTTTTTCTGACCCTGTCCCTTGCGCTTCCCGCCACGGCGCAGCAAGCGGGACAGACGGGAGCCTACGCCGCCAATAACAGCGCTGCCGATAGCAATCCGATCGCCGCCCCCGCAATACGCGCGGTTAAAAGCGACAGCGACGCCCTGCCTGTCCTTGACGGCGACGTACTGGGCGATCCCGCCTGGGCCGACCTGGAGCCTGTCACCGGATTTATCCAAATCACTCCGAACGAGGGACAACCGGCTTCCGAGCAGACCGCGGTCCGCATCCGGTACACCGAACAGACCCTGTACGTCGGCGTCGTGTGCTACGACCGCGACCCGTCGCAGATCATCGTGTCGGACAGCCGCCGGGATGCAGATCCCCAGGAGGCCGACAGTTTCAGCCTCATTCTGGACACGTACCGGGATCTCCAGAGCGGGTTCATCTTCGGGACGAACTCCGCCGGGGTCGAGTACGATGCGCAGGTAACGAACGAAGGCCAGAACAGCGGACGGTTCTCGCAGGGCCCGCGCAACCAAAGCGGTTCGGGCGGCGGTCTGAACGTCAACTGGGATGGCGCGTGGACGGTCTACACGGAAACGGGAGCGTACGGATGGAGCGCCGAATTCGCCATTCCGCTGCGCACATTGCGCTTTGCGACCGGGGAAAATCAGGTGTGGGGCATCAACTTCGAACGCCGCATCCGGCGTCGGAACGAAACCGCCTACTGGGCCCCGCTTCCCCGGCAATACACGCTCGCACGGGTCTCGCTGGCCGGAACGCTGGAAGGTCTGGACATCCAGGCGCCGCGCAATCTGCAAATCATCCCGTACGCGCTTGGACAAGGCGCCCGCACCACCGACTCCTCGGAGTTGCCAACCACCTCGGAATACGCAGACCCTGAAGGAGATGTCGGCATAGACCTGAAGTATAGCCTGACGCCAAGCATGACGCTCGACGTCACGTACAACACCGATTTTGCGCAGGTCGAGGTGGACGAGCAACAAATCAATCTGGACCGCTTCAATCTTTTCTTCCCGGAAAAAAGGCCCTTCTTCCTGGAGAACGCCGGGGTGTTTTCGGTGGGCGCCCCGGGACAGATCGATCTGTTCTTCAGCCGACGCATCGGCATCGGCGCGGGCGGCGTAGCCGTGCCCATCCTCGGCGGCGCCCGCCTCTCCGGTTCCATGGGGGATTACCGGATCGGGGTACTCAATATGCAAACCCGGCAACTCGGTGGAGAGGAGGTTCCCGGGAATAACTTCGGCGTGGCGCGCCTCAAACGCGAGTTCCCGAACCGCACCTTCGCGGGCGTGCTTGTCACCAACCGGCAGGGCGTGGGCGATCTGGCGAACGCGGACAATTACAACCGTGTATTTGCTGTCGACGGTCAACTTGGCATCGGACAGTACGGCCTGATATCGGGTTTCGGGTCTCTGTCCGAAACGCCGGACATGTCCGGAAAAAACCATGCGTACAGGGTGCTTACCACCTACAACTCCCAGTCCTGGCTGCTGAACGCAGGCTATACCGAAGTAGCCGAAAACTTCAACCCGGAACTCGGTTTTTTGCAAAGAACATCCTACCGCTATTTCAACGGCCTCGTTTTTTACCGGTATCGTCCTGACTTCCTGCGTTTTCACGAATTGCGCCCGCATGTCAGCTACAATGGGTACTGGGGCTTCGACAGGGTGTACGAAACAGGTTTTCTGCACATCGACAACCACTGGGAATGGGAAAACGGCTGGGAGATTCACACAGGCATCAACTTCACCACCGAAGGCGTCCGGAATGCTTTTGAAATCAGCGAAGGAGTGTGGGTGCCGAGGAAATCGTACCATCATCGGGAAGCCATGATCGTCGGCATCACGGACGAGAGCCTTCCGCTCAGCCTGAGCACCCGGGTGATTGCGGGGGGATTCTTCGGGGGCGATCGCGTTACGATCCTTTCCACCATCCGCGCCCGGGCCGGGGATGCATTCAACACGGAGATCGGCCTGAGCCAAAACTGGGTAGACCTGCCGGGCGGCAACTTCACCGCGAATCTGGTGCGCACGCGGCTTTCGTATTCCTTCACCCCGCGGATCTACCTGCAAACGCTGATTCAGTACAACAGCGCAGCAGAACTCTGGTCCATGAACCTGCGGTTCGGGTGGCTTCAATCAGCGGGCACGGGCCTGTTCATCGTCTTCAACCATACGTCCGACTATGACCTGGATGGAGGATTCGGCGCCTTCGAACCACAGTTCACGGACCAGGCGATCATTATCAAGTACTCGCGGCTGCTGAACGTGCTGCGGTGAAAAAGCCTCCTGTTGCACGATGACACGGTAAGGCGTGCATCGCGAGCGATAAAAAAGCCGGGAGCGCGCAAGGCGCCCCGCATATTCGTTCAACAGCATCGCCGCCCTTATCTGCTTGTTGAACGGCAGCAGCCGGATTGCCACCTGCATTCAGAGGGCCGTGTCCCCGGCGCCGGACACGAATACCTTCAGGGCCGCATCATTCTGCGCAACCACCACAAGCGGACCCGTTGCAGTGCCCACGCGAACCATGCCGCGCACTACCCCGGGCGTCAAAAAACCGCTCCGGGAAGCAGGAACGCTTTCCCAGGTCATCTCCCCGCGATGCAATAAAAGAAGGCCGCGCCCCCCATTGTAACGGCCCCACTGCACCCGCGTCTCGAAAGCATTGCCTGCAAGGAGGATATCCGTCTGTCCGTCGCCGTCCGCATCCTCGAAAAGAATGGCGTGCACCGGAGCAAACTGCGCTTCGACAGGCAATTCCCGAACCCGGAACCGGCCTTCCCCGGTGTTCTCGAAGACACTGCTGGAAAACTGGAAGGCCTCCAGCATGACCGTGGGCTCCACCTCGGAAAAAACATCGTCCAGCGTGGCGCGGGCGTACGAGGCATAATCCGGGAATTGCCGGGCAAGCAACGGAATCTCCTCCAGCAATTCGTCTCGCCAGGGCACGGGATGCCTTTGCTCGCCGATGTAATATCCCATGACGAATTCGGAATGCCCATCCGCGCCGAAATCCGCGGAATACACCGCGGCGGGTTTGTCCGGACCGGCTTGCATCTGCGCGTTCAACCCCCGGTTGCCGGCGACCAGGTCGATATCGCCGTCGCCGTCCAGATCCTGCGCGCGCAGGACATTCCACCACCCTGCCGTACCGGCGAAACCTGTTTCGGAAGCGGGTATCTCGGCCCATTCTCCGGCGTACCGGAACGCCCGGATCGGCATCCACTCTCCCGCCATAACCAGTTCGGCGCGCCGGTCTCCATCCATATCCATCCACAGGGCGTCTGTCACCATGCCCGGTACGCGCAACGCTTCCGGCGTAACGTCTGCGAACGTTCCTCCCGTATTCTCCAGCAGATAACTGCGCGGAGCAAGCGGGTAGCGGCCCGGAAGCACCCGCCCGCCTACGAAAAGATCAATATCCCCATCCCTGTCAAAATCGTGCGCCGCCACCGTACCTCCGCTGCTGTGTACATCGGACAAGGCTTGTGCGGCATAGGCGTACGCACCGGCGCCGTCATTGACGTACAGGCGGTCCTGATACACCGACATATCCTCCGCTTCGAACGAGCCGCCGCTGACCACATACAGGTCCCGGTCGCCGTCCCCGTCCGCATCCAAAAACAGCGCGTCCGTATCCTCATAGCCGCTATGCGCTTCGAAAGCCGCGCCGGGACCCCGGCCAAACGATCCGTCGGGGCGCTGCAAAAAAAGCGCGCCGGACTGGCCCCGCGCCCCACCCACGAACACATCCTCCAGCCCGTCCCCGTCCGCATCGCCAGCCGCCAATGCAGGCCCCTGGCGCGACAACATATGCGGAAGAAGGCGCTCGCGCTCGAAATCGACGAACGGATTCTCTTCATGGACGAACTGCAAACCCCTGGCATCCGGCGCCTCCACGAAGAACGGAGCGGGTTCCGGGGCCTCCCGTTCATCCGGCGCCTCAAACCCGGCGTCCCGGCGATACAGCGTCACCGTTTGATTCGCGGGCACGCCCTGCAACCGCTGGCGCGCCCCATCCGGCCAGATCACCTCGAGATCGACCTGCTCCAATGCGCCCAGGCCGAAAAAAAGCACCGGCTCCACGGACGACAAATACCCCCGCACGGGATTCATTTCCCGGAAAAACCGCTGTCCTGCCGCTGTTGCCTCGACCGCAGCGCCAATCCCGAACCGGTTGCCTTCCGGGCCTTCAAGACGAACCTTCAGGTAATGCCCCGTCGCAAGACGATCCGCATCGTTGCGGTAAACAAAGGCTTCCATGTTGATGTTGTTCACCACAAGGTCGATATCCCCATCGTCGTCCAGATCGGCGTACGCCGCGCCGTTCGACAAGGAACCCTCGCCCATGCCCCAATCCTGCGTCTTGTCCGCAAAGGCGATTCCCGATTCGTTCCGATAGATATAATTTCTCAACAGCGTGGAAGGCATTTGCCGGATCATTTCCATGGAGGACAAGGCTGCCCCCCGGGCACTCGCTTCCTGGTATGCATTCACCAGCGTAACCCGGAGAAAATCAAGATTCGTGTAGTCGCGCACGAAGCCATTCGTTACGAAAAGATCGTTACGACCGTCGAGATCGAAGTCGGCCAGCAGCGGCGCCCAACTCCAGTCGGTATTCGAAACGCCCGCAATTTGTCCGATTTCCGTAAACGTTCCGTCTCCCCGGTTCAGGTGCAGCATATTGCGCATATACTGCTCGTAAAACCCCTTACTCCGGATGTCTTCGTAAAACACACGGTCTTTTGGCCCTTGCAGCACCTTCTGCCGAAAATGATCTTCGGCTATCATATCCAGCGTCGCGATATCGGGTAATGCATCGTTGTTTATATCGGCAATGTCGGCCCCCATGGACGAGTAGGACGTATGCGTCAGGAACGAGCGTACGGATTCGGTAAAGGTCCCGTCCCCATTGTTCACGTACAGATAATCGTCCTCGACAAAATCGTTGGAAACGTAGAGATCGGGCCAGCCGTCCCGGTTCAAATCGCCAACGATCGCACTGAGTCCGAAACCCAGCGGATTGCCAATGACGCCCGCCGCTTCGCTCACGTCCGTAAACGACCCGCTGTCGTTCCGGTACAACTTGTCGCCGACAAGGGAGTCGCGAGCGCTCCGCATATAGTCTATATAGAAGCGGGTCAAACGCCGGATCGAATGATTCAGCAGATACAAATCCAGGTCGCCATCCCGGTCGTAATCGAACAGCGCCGCGTGGGTCGAGTAGGCAGGATCGTCGAGACCGTATTCCGCCGCTCGTTCGGTAAACGTCCCGTCCCCGTTATTCACGTACAAAACGTTCCGGCGGGAATCGGCGCTCACCCTGCCCGATTTGCACACATAAATATCCAGATGCCCATCCCCGTTGACGTCCCCCATCGTCACGCCGGTCGTCCAGCCGAATTCGCTGACAAGACCCGCCTGCTCCGTGACGTCTTCGAACACCAGACCGCCCCGGTTGAGGTACAGGCGGTCCTGATCCATGTTGGCGGAGAAATACAGATCGGGCAGGCCATCGCCATTCACGTCGCCGGCAGCCACGCCGGCCCCGTTATAGAAGCTATCGTACTCCAGCACATTGAACCCGTCCCGTTCTTCGATCCTGTTCGTGAAGGAAATGCCCGTCTCGCTGGCGGACAAGCGCGTAAAGAGCGGTGCAGCAGCATCCTCGCCCTGGTCCGCCGGGCCGCCGCATGCAGCACACAAACACAAAAGAAACGAAAGCGGAACAATGCGCTTCATGCGGGAAGTAGCCGTGGATCAGGCCGGATCGTAAGGAAGGTCGGGACACAAACGTATTGCAACGCATCCGGTTGCAATGCGGAGCCGGGCGCCCTAATACCATCACAATTCACACATAAAACACGCCGTATGAAGTATCTTGTATAGGGCCGTTTTTTTGCCCGGATACTTGTAAACCTTCATTTTCCTGACCCCTTCATGAGCGACGTACTTACTGCCCGCACCGCCGATGTTCTCGGCGAAGAAGCCGCCTACCTGCTCGACCACGAGTGTACTACCATCCCGAAAGAAAGTCTGTATCTGCCGGGGGCCGACTTCGTAGACCGCGTATGGCTCGGATCAGATCGCAAGCCGCGCGTCCTGGGCTCCATGCAGCAACTTTTCAACACGGGGCGGCTCGGCGGCACGGGATATCTTTCGATTCTTCCGGTGGATCAGGGCATCGAGCACGGCGCCGGCGCATCGTTCGCCAAAAATCCGGCCTACTTCGATCCCGAGAAAATCGTCGAGCTCGCCATCGAGGGCGGATGCAACGCGGTCGCTTCGACGTTCGGCGTCCTGGGAGCGGTGGCGCGCAAATACACGCACAGGATTCCGTTTATCCTGAAATTCAACCACAACGAACTGCTCACCTACCCGAATACGTACGACCAGATTCTCTTCGCACAGATCGAAGACGCGTACGAAATGGGCTGTGTGGGCGTGGGCGCCACCGTGTACTTCGGCTCGGCGGATTCCAACCGGCAGCTTCAGGAAGTCTCGGAGGCCTTCTCCGTAGCGCACGAACTCGGGATGACGACCATTCTGTGGTGTTACGTCCGGAATTCCGCCTTCAACCAGAACGGCGTGAATCACGAGTCCAGCGCCGACCTGACAGGACAGGCCAACCACCTCGGCGTAACCATCGAGGCCGATATCATCAAGCAGAAGCAGCCGGAACAGAACGGAGGGCTGAAGGCAATGAATATGGGCGCATCGAGTTACGGCAAGCTGGACGACCGCATGTTCACCGAACTCTCGAGCGACCATCCCATCGACCTGACGCGGTACCAGGTGGCCAACTGCTACATGGGGCGGTGCGGCCTGATCAATTCCGGCGGCGGTTCAGGCCAAAACGACTTGCAGCAAGCCGTGCGGACCGCGGTCATCAACAAGCGCGCCGGCGGCATGGGATTGATCTCCGGTCGCAAGGCCTTCCAGAAACCATTGCGTGAAGGCGTCGAGATTCTGAACGCCATCCAGGACGTATACCTTGACGACGACGTAACGATCGCATAGGCCGCCGGAAACGACCGCGGCCCATCCGGCAGCACATTCCCGGATACTCTTCCGATCTCATGACCAGGCACCCAAGCGCCTCGCTCGTTTCCCGGTTTACGGCAGTATCCGCCGTCGTCCCGGCTATTGTTCTGGCCGTCTTTATCGGAGCATGCGGCGGTCCGGATCTCCCGGAACCGGATTCCGAAACGTATCGCGAGACCGTCTCCGCCTTCTATACGGGGCTGGCAGCCATCGAGTCGGGAATCGACCGGCAAGGCGAGGAACGCCTGCTGCGGGTCACGGAACTGGCGCCGGGAGAACCCGCCGCGTGGGTCAACCTCGGACTGCTGGCCATGCGCCGGAACGAATATGCGCTCGCCTCGGAGCACCTCGGGGAGGCGCAAACCCTCGCGCCGGAGAACAGCTACATACGCCTTCTGCTCGGCCTGTTCGAAAAAACCCAGGGCAACGTCACGGAAGCCACTGCCCACCTGCGGGAGGCCGTGGCGCTCGACTCTACAAACGCCAAGGCGTTGTATGCGCTGGCCGAGCACCTGACGGACTCCGGAAGCGATGAAGCAACGGCCTTGCTGGACGCGCTCCTGAAAGTGTATCCGGATAATCTGGCGGCCCTGCTCCGCCGCGCCGGCGCGGCAGCGGCTTCGAGCGACGCCGGTGCATTACGGAATACGCTGGCGCATATCGAAACCTTGTCCGCGTCTTGGCCGGACGAAGCCCTCGAACAACTGGCCGGCGTGAACGCAGCGGTATCCGATCCGGACGCACCCGACTTCGCCGCGGCGACCACCCATATCGCTTTTGCGCGGAATGTGCTCCTGCGGGTTTCCTCATACCGTCAGGACCTGCGAGCCATCCAGACGCCCGCCGAACAGGTAGGCGATCTGGTGACCGGCTTCCTGCGGCTGGAAGCCCCGCCCCCCGCCATCGCGCCCCGCGACGACCGGTTGACGTTCACGCAACAAGCGCTGAATATAGAGGAGGGTCCCTGGCGCAGCGTGGCCGTGTTCTCGCCAGTAGCAGGCATTGACGAAAACACGGACGGCAACGAAACGAACGTGCCCGGCATTGCGCTGGCCATTGCCGACGACCAGGCTGTGCACCTTCCAAACGGCCAGATCCTCGATTTTCCCGGAGGAGGCGCAGCGCCCGGACCGCATGGCGTCGCCGGGATCGATTACGACTACGACTTCACCATGGATCTCGCGCTGGCCGGAGCAGGCGGTTTGCGCATGTTCCGGCAGGACAGCACGGGGGGCTTTACGGAAACGACCTCGCAACTCGGATTGCCCGAGGCCATCCTCGATGCCTCCCTGGCGGGCGTCTGGGCCGCCGACCTCGATCTTGAAGGCGATGTCGATCTGGTGCTGGCCCGCCACGAAGGCCCCAGCCTTGCCCTGCGAAACAACGGCGACGGCGCCTTTGCGCCCCTGGATCTTTTCGGGGACGTCGAAGCGCTGCGGAGCTTCGCCTGGGGGGATTTCGACGGCGACGGAGATCCGGACGCCGCGCTCGTGGATGCACATGGAAATCTGCATCTTTTCGCCAACCGGCGGAGCGGGCTTTTCGAGCGGCAATCTTCGGAAACGACGCCCCTCCTCGCCGTTGAAGCGGCGGACCTGAACGGCGACGCCACCGTCGATCTTGCAGCGCTGCAAGCGGACGGAACGATTCTGCAACTTTCGACCACCGGCGAAGATGCAAAAGCCGTATGGTCTTCGGAAGAAATCGCCCGATGGGAAGACATGCATGCCGGCATGGCCCCCGGCGCCGGACAGCTTTTCACCGTGGACCTGGACAACAACGGCGGACTGGATCTCGTCGCAGCCACCCCCGCAGGCGCCCGCATCTGGCTGCGGGATGCGGACGAAACGAACGGCGGACGCCGGGGAGGAACGCTCCACCCGACGGATCACGCCATCGCCTCGCACCTCTTTGCCGTGGCGGATCTGTCCGCAAACGGGCGGCTCGATCTGCTTGGGTTATCCGAAGCGGGACAGCCTGTGCGACTCGAAAACGAGGGAAGCATGCCCTACCACTGGAAACAGATGCACTTGCGCGCCGCCGAAGCGGTAGGCGACCAGCGCATCAATTCGTTCGGGATCGGGGGCGAAGTGGAAATCCGAGCGGGTTTGTCTTTCCAGAAACAGGTCATCCAGGGTCCCGTCGTGCATTTCGGACTGGGTACGCACGCCGTCGCGGATGTGGCCCGCATCGTATGGCCCAACGGCAGCGTACAGGCCGAGTTCGATCTGCTCTCTGGAGAAGTCGTGCTGGCGCAGCAGCGGCTCAAGGGGTCGTGCCCATGGCTCTTTGCATGGAACGGGGAGAAAATAGACTTCGTCACCGATTTCATCTGGCGCTCGCCGCTGGGGCTCAAGATCAACGCACAGGAAACGGCGGGGGTCATGACCACTGAGGACTGGGTCAAAATACGCGGCGACCAGTTGACGCCCCGCCCCGGCGAGAACGGCGCCCCCCCCTGGTACGATGTGCGGATTACGGCGGAACTGTGGGAGACGCATTTCTTCGATCATGTTTCGCTCCTCGTCGTCGATCATCCCGACGATACCGAGGTCTACGTGGACGAGCGGTTTGCTTTCCCGCCCCCTGAAATGAAGGTGCATGTGACCTCGAAACCCCACCCGGTCGCGCAGGCATGGGACGATCTGGGCAACGACGTGACCGACCTCCTCTACGCGGAGGACGAGCGGTACCTTGCCACGTTCGGACACGGACAGTACCAGGGCGTCACACGGGATCACTACGTGGAACTGACGCTTGAAAACATTCCGGAAGATGCATCGCAACACGGCCCGATCTGGCTTGTGGGCTCCGGCTGGATTTATCCCACGGACAGCTCGATCAATGTAGCGCTCGGACAAGGATCGCATGCCCCGCCGCAGGGTCTGCGCCTGGAAGCCTCCGACGGACAGGGCGGCTGGCGAACCATCCACCCCAACCTCGGCTTCCCCGCCGGCAAGACCAAGACGGTCCTCATAGACATCACGGAGGTGTTTGCGGACGGACAGGAAGCCGACACGCCGAATGCGTCCGATCCTGTTCGCCTGCGCCTGCATACGAACCTCGAAATCTACTGGGACGCCTTTGCGTGGGCCGTCGGACAGCCCGATACAGAGACCACGACCCGGCGTCTGGCGCCCGATGCGGCGGATCTGCGCTACCGGGGCTTTTCGGAAACGTACGAAGCAGACGCCTTCTCGCCGGAACTACCCGTCTACGACGAGTTGGCCGCAACCGGTCAGGTCTGGCGTGATCTCGTGGGCTATCACACGCGGTTCGGCGACGTGCGCGAACTGCTCGCAGAAGTGGACGACCGGTACGTGATCATGAATGCGGCCGACGAAATGGCTTTCCGGTTCGAGGCCCCGCCGCCTCCGCCGGAAGGATGGACCCGCGATTTCGTACTGATCGGAGACGGATGGGTGAAGGACGGCGACTACAACACGGGCTTCTCCAAAACGGTGCTGCCCCTCCCCTCCCATGACGACGCAGCCTACGCCACGCCTCCGGGACAACTCGAAGACGATCCGGTGTACCGCCGCTTCCCGGACGACTGGGCGCGCTATCACACCCGGTACGTCACGCCGGAGCGCTTTCACGAGGCAATGCGGGCGGAATAAATCCGGTGGGGTCAGAGCCCTGTCCGGACCGGGTCATGGCGCCCAACGAGGAAGGGTACAGGCAAAACAGGAGACGCGGGATTGCCTCAGAGATGCTCAACGCCTCTCAAAAGGCATAACGGAGCCCGAGGTCGATCGTCCTTCCGTAATTTTGTCGTAACCCAACGGCCCTCGTCTCGTCGAGAAACCTGTTGACATCTTCCGACTTCGTTATGTTGCTGACATTCAGATAGATGTCCAGTCCCTGAACCGGCAGCGACTGCTTTACCGAGAGATCCCATCTCCTGAAGTCATCGGTCGATTCTCTCAATTCGGGCCAAAAATTAGTCCTTGTAAAAATGTCGGACCGGTAAAGCATGGAAACCCTGGCGGAGAATCCTTTATAGTCGTACCCCATCGACAGATTCATGATCTGGTCAGGCTGATCGATCAAACGATCCACATACAGGGTGTCGTTGTTTGTAGCGATTACCTGCAACGGCGGGCCGAAATCAATCTCAAAATCAATGATGGTTCGAGGATACTTGACCTCAGAACTTGTGATCGTATAATTCGCATTAAAGACTAATCCGCTTAAAAAGCCGGGAAGGTACCAGAATCGGGTTTGATAATCGAATTCAAAACCTCGCAATTTCACATTATTGGGATTATTGGAGATGTAATTCTGAATAAACCCTTTTTCTATTTCTTCGGGTAGACCAAATGCTTCCGGATCTGTTATATATCTTCTACCTCCGGGAAAAACGAGATCTTTAATATTTTTTTCGAAATACCCGGCGCTCAAAAAACCGATATGACGTTGATGAACGGAAACGTTCGCGTCGATATTTTTGGATAAAGCGGGTTTCAGGTAAGGATTTCTGTAAATAACACTCCTGCTTGAACCAGCAATGTAATAAAGCGGCAAGAAGTCGGTATAATTCGGCCGGGCCAACGTATGGGTACCGGCCAATCGTGCTTCAAGCCAGGACAAGGGTCTGTATCGCACGAACAATGCCGGTAGTATATGTTGATTATCTCGTTCATGCGTAACAAAATCGGATCCCGCAAAAGTATAACTTGGTATGACATCCTGCCAGCCTTGCCAGGAAGCATAGGCGGTCTTATTCCTTTCCCAACGTGCACCGGTAACCACGTTGAGCTTGGGGCCGATATCGAGATCCGCCATCAGATAGGACGCCGTATAGGTCTCATCGCCCGAGTAGTCAAACAGATTTGAATTGGTCTGGTGGAACGTGTGCGCGATTTCCTCCCAATAGGTAGCGAAACTGAAATTCTCGCTCAGGAAATCTGAAATCTCCCCCATAAAATCCAGGTCTGCAAATGGCCCCAGAGTAAAGTCACCATTCAGAAAATTCCCCGCCTCGTAATCCTCGCCAAGGAAGGCCCTGTAAGGAAGGCGCCTCACGCCAGGATCGCCATACTCATCGAGACGAGGAAATGCAACAAGAAGTGAATCCATGGCAGGTTGCCATGGGAAATTAAGGCGTCCCGCCTGAACCCCCTTATCAAACTCCCTTGACTTTTTGCGATATTTGACGCCGGCCTTTATTCTGCCGGACAGGTCGTCAGATAATGTGAAATCATATCCCAGATCAAGGCGAATCGTTTTATCCGTCTCTTTGTTCTCGTCTTCATTAATTGTGTATCCATTGGCATAGACCGCTGGAAGGTTATCTACCAGAAAATTCTGGATGCTTTTCACGCCTACACCCAGGACCGTTTGATCGAATGCAAAATCCTGAATAAATTGCGCCACGAACGTTTCCAATTCCTGGGTTGACTCAGACAGGGATGCCGAAGCATCTATGTGGAATTTGGAGAAGAACACCTGGTTATACTCCAGGATATGCGAATTCACTTTTGTTTTTCTATCCCCCGTACCGGAGTTATAACTTCGATGCCTTGTGGTAAGGGCATAGGATTCAAAGTATCGGGTTTGGTCAGATCTGATCGAACTATTCAGAAAACTGTAACTGACGTTGCCTTCCCGTAGATTGAAATCGGTAACGAAGAGGCTATTTATGCGGTCGTTCTGACGGGTAATGTCAAACAAATTTATTCCCGTGCTCCGCAATGCGTTAAGCGAATCCAGTTTTGCATTTGGATTATCGTAGGAAGCGCTCAATTCATGGGAACTACGATTCCTGTTTTCTACATCAATCAGACCCAGCACCCCAAGACGATCGTTGAAAAACCGGTTGCTCACGTTAAGCACCAGTTTATAGTCTTTATACGATTGCCTCAGGTCATTATACATCCCCTGTGCAAGGGCATTTACATGAAATTCCGGCTCGGCTTTCTTGAGCTTGAAATTGACGGTTCCGCCAAGCACATCAGCATCCTGATCCGGCGTGCCGGCTTTGGTGACTTCTATGCCTGCGAGCATATACTGCGAAACCATGCTCAGATCGGTACTCCGATCCGAAGAATCCGTAGCGGCCAATCGGACGCCATTCACGGAAATGGCGTTGTATTTGGGGGAAAGCCCCCTGACCACCACTTTATTCCCCTCCCCGCCTTCGCGCTGCACCGTGATGCCCGGAATGCGCGCCACAGACTCTGCAGCATTGGCGTCGGGCAGCTCTTCGATTCTGTCCGAAGAAACGATGTTGACAAGCGATTTTTCTGCAAGCTGCCTGTTAATGGCGTCCATTTGACCTCTGGCCTGAGCAGTAACAAGTATTTCTTCGCCCTCCAGAGTTGTATAGCTCAGGTTAAAGTCCTTTTCGATATCGGTTTCGCCCGAAACGATCAGTGTATCGGATACCGAGGCATACCCAATGTAGCCTGCCCTGATTATGTACGTCCCTGCCTTGACGTTCGGTATAATATATCGCCCGGATTCGTTGGCGGCCGCACCAAGACTTGTGCCCATCAGAATAACGTTCGCGCCAATCAACGTGCCTCCATCTTGTGCGTCTCGCACCGTCCCGCTAATACTGACGGACTGTGCGTGAGCAAGGCCCGCACTAAAAAAGAGGGCCAATAAGATGATGGGGCGGATCGCTCGGCGTCTCATGGGTTCACTCGTTGAGGTTCTTGCGGCTCCCTGCACCGGACAAAAAGGGGTTAAGCATTCGCACTGCCTACGTATCTATACCCAGGCTGTCCAATTCCTTGCGCAGATCGGATATTTTATCCGGTCGATTACACGCTGAATCTACAAACAATTCAGTGCCGAATCCTGTCAGGCAATGGTACTGGGCAGTGCGCCATAACGCTAACAGAGCATTCATTTGTTCGACAGCCTCACGATCTCTCTGGTACTGTTCTGCATTTTCATACTTCTTGCGAAGAAGGATAGCATCATTGAGTATACCCACAACTGATTCGAAACAGGCGCAAACCGTCTTTAATTCGGAACGGAGGCTGTCCTGGCTTGCGGAGAGCGCAAAATTCGGTTTTGCCCCCTGATCTCTCGTTTGGGGGCTAATGGCTACCTCTTCACCCGCTGCACGTACAGGATTCAGGCGGAAGTTGTTTTCAACATCAGCTTCTCCGGAAACAACAAGCGTGTCGCTTTCGGATGCATACCCCTCGTAAACAACCGTGAGTATGTACGTCCCCGCCTGCACGTCCTGTAGAACGAATCGGCCATTTTCTTTAGTGACTGCAACACCGGTGCTGCCAATAAGATAAACAGGAGCGCCTGTTATGGGGGCGCCAACCTGCGCGTCCTGCACGGTCCCGGTAATACGCACGGTCTGCGCCTCGGCAAGGGGCACACTGACGAAGAGCATCAACCACATGATTCGTCGGATCATTGGCGCCTCACAGGCTTCGACGGTACGTGTTGCACTCCCTCTAATGGGCGATGTTGTTACGGTCAAGCCCCTTCATTCCATGCCATGGAAACGAATGACCCATCCACCCACACGATAAAGGTTTCGAACAACACATGTCGCCACCCGCCTCAGGGGATGCCGTATCGGAGTAGACCTGCATGGAGGCCTACTCCGATACAGCAACAAATCTATTTAACCAGGATCATTTTCCTTGAAACGGATCTGCTCCCGGTACTAAGCGTGTAGATATACAGACCGCTCGTAACGGCAAGCCCGGCATCGCTGCTGCCGTCCCAGCGATATTTGTACGAGCCGGCAGCCAAAGATCCGCTTGCCAATTCGCGTACGGCCTGACCCAGAATATTGTAGACCACCAGCTTGACATCGGATGGCTCGTCCAGAGAAAATGTAATCTCTGTCGACGGGTTGAAAGGATTCGGATAGTTCTGATGAAGCGCAAAGGTAGTAGGCAGGACATCCTCTTCAACACTCACAGGAACCGGCGTCCATCTTGGATCCCCAACCGGCCCGCCTGTTTCACTTGCCGTTGCAGCAAGTGAGGCGGCAGAGTACCGCAGATCCTCATGGATTGGCCATTGAACATTTACCGGATTGTTGTCCGCCTCATATTGCCACCATTCATCCAGGAAGGTATCATGTTTTTCATTATCTCTAAAATCTCTTATACGATCTATGATCAGCTTAAGGTATTGAGGATCCAGTTCTAATGTGGGTTCTATTTCCACGTTATCGAATTCTCTGATGGTGGGATCTACCGCCATCAACGCTTTCAGTGTATCCGAGGAGAACTTATTTTGCGCCTCCACGGTAAACATTGTATCCTGTCGGACTTCCGTACTGCCGTCGTCATTGGTTACCTCCCATTCCCAAGGACCTTCTTGCCAGAATGCCAACACCTGTTCATCGTTTGCCCAAGCATTGTTATTCCAGGTGATGTTTCTATTGAGATGATCCCAATGCCTCCCCGCAGCGATCGCTGTACTATCCGGCGGATCAATGGGGAGAACATTCATAAGACCCGTCCCCGCTGGGCCTACAGTACCAAATGTACCAGCAAAATGACTAGATTGACCGAATATTCTTGTATTATAGAACAGATTATTCTTGAGCGTCATATTGTTCCCGCCACGGAAGAAAATAGGATGCATTACAACATTTACAAAGCTCGTGTGATCAACCAGGCCATAATTAACCTGCTCATAAACCACGAGGGCTTCGCCCCATGTATTTATAATACTACTGTTGGTGACCACCAGAGAATCGATGGTCCCTACCCAGGATCCGCCACCCCAAAAAAGTCCATTAAAAAAACACCACCCGCATAAGATGGGACGGATTTAAAAATACTGTTGTTAAAATGGAAGGAGGTGTTCTGGCCGAAGGTTATGTGCAACTGGTAGCCTGACCAGACGTTATTTTCAACCTTAATGGTCTGGTCGGCGCCTTGCGGAGCCACTACGCCCCAAACATGCGAACTCCCATCGGCAAAGGCGCCATTGAAGAGCAAGTTGTCCAGGGTAAGAACAACGTCGTCGCCATTCACCCTGAAATGGGCTCCGGGAGGCCAGGCGCTATATCTTGACAGTCCATCCGGCCCGGGAAACGGCTGTACCGTTGCAGGAAACGAAGCCGGCACATCGGCATCAAAGGCTTGCCCGCGAACGGTGAAGCTGTTCTCGACTTGCAGTTCGTCGATCTGCAGGTAGATTCTGCTGTGCTCCAGAACATACACATCGTGCGCTTGCGACCCATCGGCCAAGGTATCGGCTGTGATGGTGGTTTCAAGCTGGCCTGGCACGCCGTCCCACACGATAACCATTTCGCTTTGTGCGATGGCGGTTGCCGGCAGCATGGCCAGAAAGAGCAAGGTGCAGGTTAAAACTGGTAACGATTTGGACATGGTTTTCCGTTGGTTGGGAAATAGGGACAGACAGCCTGTCAGACCGTGTTTAAAAAGGATGTTCGCAGTTTGCGCCGACGCGACGAATCGCCGGGCTGAAGAGCATCTACTGAACCGAGTTCGATTTTCTCGGACTGAGCCTGATCCGTAGCTTCAACCTGACCGCTACTTGCATCAAGCAAATGTAAGTATAGGACTTTGGGACGCGAATAACAAAAATGTTGTGAATTTTTTTGGATCTGCCGTGCCCGGTTGCACGAAAAGAGCCGTCACCCCGCACGGCGGGCGGAGCGCTCATCCTGCCCATCCTGCCCATTTCCCTCGCGCCGCACTTTTTGCCGACCTGCGCCGCAACCTGTATTTTAGGACACTCTGATCGAAGCGGACATAATCAGAGTATCCTTATACCCCGCATGAAACCACTTCGCACGTTTGCGGCGGCGCTTCTTCTCGGAGCGCTGCTTTCCCCGGTAATGCATGGATCCGCCAGAGCGCAGGATCCGCCCCGCTTTGCCCTGCAGGACGGCGACCGCGTCGTGCTCGCGGGGGACGGCCTCATCGAACATGCCCAGCGTTTCGGCTATATCGAGGCCGCGCTCACCGTGCGGCGGCCCGGCCTTACATTCCGCAACATCGGCTGGAGCGGCGACACGGTTTTCGGCGAGGCGCGAGACCACTACACCCACCCTCCCACGGCGTTCGAGCATCTTGTGGAGCAACTGACCGCTCCGCAGCCCACCGTGGCCGTGCTGGCGTACGGCGGTACGCTGGCCTTCGAAAGCGACGACGCCCTGTCCGAAGCCGTCGACGGGTATCATACGCTCCTCGACACGCTGGCTACCCGAGGCATACGCTGCGTACTCGTCTCTCCCATCCCGCATGACGAACGCGCATCGCCCCACCCGGACGTGGCTGCCCTGAACGAACAGCTTGCCGCCGTGCGAGACGCTTTCGGAGAGATCGCTGCCGCGCGCGAATGCGGCTGGGTCGATATCTTCGACGCCATGGCAGAGGAATACAAGCAGGCGGCGCAGCAAGGGAGCGCCCGTCTTACCGAAAACGGCGTACGGCTGAACGGAGCCGGGTACCGGGCGCTGGCCCGCCGCCTCGTCGAGGCGATGGAACCGCTGCCACCCGACCTTTCCGCCGATCTTGCGCTGGACCTCGACACCGGGGAAATCGCCGGAGGAACGCCCTACGGAAGCAGTGAACAGGAAACCGGCGTCCATGCGATCGTCCCGAACCGCCTGCCCTATCCCGGCGAGGCCCGGAACGTGGTCATCACGGGGCTGCCCAGAGGAACGTACCGCCTGGCGGCGGGGGAACAGACCCTGACCGTCGGCACGGCCCGCGCATGGCGAGAAGGCATCGCCGTACATCATCCCCAGGAAACCGAACAACTGGCCGCCCTGCGCCGCGCCATCGTCGACAAAAACCGGTTATATTTCCGCCAGTACCGCCCGCAGAACGAAACCTACCTTGTGGGATTTCGCCAATACGAACAAGGCCAGAACGCTCCGGAACTCACCGAACTGGACCCGATCATTCACGAAAAGGAAAACGAGATCGGCAGGCTGCGCATGGGCAGCCCGCTCGTTTTCACGCTGACCCGCGAGTAACATGCGACGATTTAAGGATACGCTGATCAAGGCTACTCTGGCCACGGTCGGCCTTGCGGTCGCCCCCTCGCTGGCTGCGCAGGACAACCTGACCAATATCCCGGATCCCGATCCGGCAGCCCAACTGGCTGCGCTGCACGTAGCGGAGGGATTCGAAATCAACCTCTTCGCCTCCGATCCCATGATCGACCCGCCCATCCAGATGGCGTGGGACGAACGGGGGAGATTGTTCGTGGCGACCAGCGCATCCTACCCGCAACCCGTACCGGGGCAAGCGGCCAACGACAAGATATTCATCCTTGAAGACACGGACGGCGACGGGCAGGCGGACCGCTCCATCCTGTTCGCCGACAGCCTGCTTACCCCCACGGGCGTGCTTCCCGGCGACGGCGGCGTATATGTGGCCAATTCCACGGAAATCCTGCACCTGCGCGACACGGACGGCGACGGGCGGGCCGACCGGCGGCGCGTGGTGCTTTCGGGGTTCGGCGCGGACGACACCCACCATATTATCCACCGTTTTCTGTGGGGTCCCGACGGGCTGTTTTATCTGAACCAGTCCGTCTATATATATAGCCACATCGAAACGCCCTGGGGCGTGCGCCGCCTCCGACAGGGCGGCATCTGGCAACTCGAACCCTCCACGCTGAAGCTGAATGTGCTGGCCCGCGGCATGTGGAATTCGTGGGGATACGATTTCGACCGGTGGGGGCAGTCGTTCGCGACGGACGGCGCCGGCGGCGAGGGGGTGTATTTCATCTTTCCCCATGCAGCCTACCGGCCCGCCTACGGGGCCGAGCGCACGCTCACGGGCCTGAATCCCCAGCAACCCAAATTGTCGGGCCTGGCCTTCCTTTCCGGAAGACATTTCCCCGACTCCCTAAGCAGCCAGCTCATCACCAGCGACTTCCGGGCCAACCGGGTCAAACGCTTTGCGCTGACCGAGGACGGCAGCGGCTTTCTATCCGAAGAACAGGAGGACCTGATCTGGACGGATCATGTGGCGTTCCGGCCCGTGGACGTGAATGTGGGACCGGACGGGGCCCTGTATCTCGCCGACTGGTACAACCCGATCATCCAGCACGGCGAGGTGGACTTCCGGGATCCGCGCCGCGATCACCGGCATGGACGCATCTGGCGCGTCACCGCCAAGGGGCAGGCGCCGCTGGCGCCGCCGGCCCTGCACGATGCGTCGGTGGAAGAGTTGCTGGCGGCGCTCCGCGCGCCCGAAGACTGGACACGGCGGCAGGCCAAGCGGCTCCTGCGCGAACGCGGCGCCGAGACGGTCAAGCCTGCCCTGGACGCGCAGGTGCAGCGAATGGACCGCAATGCGCCGGACGCCGCCCACGAATTGCTGGAAATGCTCTGGACCTACCAGGCCATTGGGCGCATGAATCCGGACCTGCTTCGCGAGACGCTCGCAATGAAGGATCACCGGGCGCGCGCCGCCGCTGTGCGCGTACTGGGCCATTTCCAGGACGAGTTCCCCTACACGGATTCGCTGCTGGCCGTATTGATCGAGGACGAGCACCCCCGCGTGCGCAGGGAGGCCATCCATGTGCTGGGCGAACGGGGTACGGTCGGCGACGCCGAAACCGGGGCCAACGCCGCATCCGTAGCGCTGCGGGCGCTCGACCGCCCCATGGACGATTTTCTGGATTACGCCTTGTGGCACGCGATCCGGAGGCTGGAGCCGCACTGGATGCCGCGTTTCAAGGAAGACAGTACGTTTCTCGGCACAGACCTGCGACACATTGCCTTTGCCTTGCAGACGGCGGAAGCGCCGGAAGCGGCAGCGCGCCTTGCAGAGCATTACGCCAACGGGGAAATTCCCGAAGACATGACCGCAAGCGCGCTGGAAGCCCTTGCGGAGCGTGGAGCCGCCGGGGAAATGGAAACGCTCCTCGATCTTGCGGTCCGCGAAGAAACGCGCGGCGAAAACGGCGCGGTCGAACACCTCGACGCGCTACTGACCGCCTCGGAGGACGAGGAGCGCCGTCCTGCCGACGCCACCGACCGGCTGCGGATGCTGCTCGAACGCGAAGACCCGGAAATCCGTACGCGGGCGGCCCGCCTCGCCGGAGCATGGGGCGAAACGACGCTTCGGTCCGCCCTGACGGACCTTGTGGAGGAACAGGAAGAAGCCGTGCAGGAAGCAGGACTGGAAGGCCTCGCCGCATTGCAGGACAGCACCAGTATCGCCTGGTTGACGGCCCTTGTCGAAGACCCGGATCGCCCGCAGGCGTTGCGGCTGGAGGCGGCCCGGCTCCTGCCCTCCGCCGATGTCGAAAAAGCCGCTTCCGTCGCCGTTGCTTTTTTGAATGCGGCCACGGACGATATAGACCCCTGGCCGCTTTTCAATGCGTTCTTCCTGCAGGAAGGGGGGCGCGACGCCCTGACGGACGCCCTGAACGAAGATGCAGGCGGGGCGACTATTCCGGCGGTCTTTGCGCAGGAAGGACTGGACCGCATCCGGGGACGCAACAGCAGCTACGAACCGCTCCGCGAAGCCTTTCTGGCCTCGGGGGCCGTTTCCACCGAGCCCCGCGTCGATCCCGACATGGACGGCTGGGCGTTGCAACGCCTCCATTACGATGTGAAAGGCAGAGGCAGCCCGGCCCGAGGCGAAGCGCTGTATGGACGGCTGCAGTGCGCCAGTTGCCATGTGATTGGCGGAGCCGGCGGGCTCGCGGGTCCGGATCTGTCGGATATAGGTGTAACAGCCCCCATCGACTATCTCACGGAATCCCTGCTGAAACCGGAGGAGGCCGTCAAGGACGGGTATACCCTGATACGCATCGTGCATACGGACGGCGGCATCATGACGGGAAATCTCGTGGGCGAAACGGATTCAGAAGTGCTCGTGCGGGACGCCGCGGGAAGCATAGAGCGCATTCCGAAGAGCCGCATCCGGACGCAGGAAATCATTCCGGGATCGCTCATGCCGCCGGGGCTTACCGCATCGCTCGACCGGGACGAGTTCGTGGACCTGGTGGCCTTTTTGTCCGCCCTGGGCGAAGAAGGACCGTACCGGGCGCCTGCATCGCCGGAAGGCGAACAAATAGTCCGGCGCTGGCGCGTACTGCAACCCTCCGACGAGGCCGCCGAAGGGTTCCGGCAAACGGGCGCCTCGTTCGCCACAACCGCGCAAGACGCAGCGTGGACGCCCATGCACAGTACGGTGGCCGGGGACTTGCCCCTTGCGGAACTACCCGAAGCGGGCGGATACAGCGCGGCGTACTTCGAGGTGGACGTCGAAACGGCGGGCCCGGTCGCATTGGCCGTGCATCCCCCGAACGACATCCCGGAGGGGATATCGGCCTGGGTAGACGGGCAGGCGGCGCCCTTCAGCGAAGGGCGAATCGAGTTCGCCGGCGAGACGGGACGACGCCGCATTACGCTCGCCATAGACCGCGCGCAACACGCGGAAAGCGCTCTGCGCGTGACACTTCTTGCGGGCTCCGGAAGCGCAGAGGCGTCCGTGGTAAAAGAGTGGTGAAAAAGTGGTAAATGAGTAGAAAAGGTATAAAAAAGGTATAGAAATGGTATAAAAAAGGTATAGAAAAGGCGCTTTTATCCCATCGCAGTCATTTCTTTAGAAGCCCGGCGCCCGGCATCGAATGTATAAAATACGCGCCCGCCGCGACAGATCTGACGGCGGCAACGCGGCCGTTCCAGCGCAGCATGCCGGGCATGCCCGGCACAGGTTATGTTCGGGTCAGAAAGGTGTCTATAGAACGATCGCGGCAAAAAATTGCTTTTTTATCCCTTGCCCCTGAACAAGCCCGCTCGATGCTCGTAAAGTATTACGCAGGAGCAGGAGCAAAACGGGAAGTCGGGGGATAACGCCATGGCCCATACGATGGAGTATCAGGAACTGCTGAAGCGCTTCGATACATTCGAAGCCCAGTATGCTACCAAAGACTTTGTCCGGGCGGAGATTGCCGAAGTCCGGACAGAGGTCGCCGAAGTCCGGATAGAGATCGCCGAAGTGCGGATAGAGGTCGCCGGAATCCGCACGGAAATCAAATCGGTCGAGAATCGCTTGCTGAACCGGGTCTCCGTCGGCGCCATCTTGATTATCACCGCCATCATAGGCGGATATTTCGTGTAGAATGACCGCCGCGGCTTTTCTGCCCGAAATTATAGAACCAAAGACGGAAAGCCTGCCAAATCCATGACTCCGCCGCTTCCCAGGCAAACTGTCGCTGGTGAAAAACCCACTTGATCGGAGTATCCTTACTTAATAAGCACCATCTGCTTCACCTGCCGGAAATCGGGAGTCTCCAGCGAGTAGAAGTACACGCCGCTTGCCGGTTGCGCACCGGACGCCGTGCGTCCATCCCACTGCACCCGATACGTTCCGGGTTGCTGCGACGCCCCGTTCACCAGCGTCGTAACGACACGCCCCAGGCTGTCGAAGACGCGGATCGTTACTTCGGCGGGCTGCCGCAATGAAAACCGGATATCGACCTCGTTCCGGAAGGGATTCGGATAGCTTTGAAACAGCATGAAGGCTTCCGGCTGCTCGGTTTCGGAGGACAGCGGAGGGCTGCCCAGAGAGACCACACTGCTGGCTTCGCTTTCGATGGAATTCGCGCTGACCGACGTCACGAAATAATACAAGAGGTCCGCGCCTTCAAGCATACCGGGAGCATCCGTGAACGACGTTTCCCCGGTTACGGCGATGAGGTTGTTCGGATCGTCGATGGCGAAAGCGGTGGGCGGCGGCGCAGGAGAACGCACGCGGTACACGGCGTAGCGCCTCGCTTCGGGTGCAGCATGCTCCGGAAGCGCTGTCCAGGTGAGCGCAACCTGGTCCGCACCGGTCCAGGAAGCGGTTATAGTGCCCGGCGCATCCGGCGCAGAGAGGTCTTTCCAGTCCATGGGGGGCGTCAAGGCCGGAGAATAGTACAGGTCCGTTCGCAGGGTGTCGGCAAAACCCCTTGACGAGAACACGCTGATATTCTTCGCCCGAAAGAACACGCTTCCCATAATATCGTCGCGGGCGCGGTTGAAACGGATCTGGCGGGGGATTTCGTCGGGTGAAAACAGATCGCCGCTGAAGGTCGCCCGTTCCGCCCGGTACAAACCGTGGCCCGTGTACAGATGGCGACCCGCCTCCCCGGCGCGCTCCGCCCACCAGGGCGCCAGTTTACCGTAATCCTGTCCGCCGCCAAATGCCCAGTAGAGTTGGGGCACGAGATAGTCAATCGTTCCGGCTTCCAGCCATGCGATGGGGTCGGCGTAGATGACGTTGTACGCATCCAGTCCCACGATCCCCGACGGAACGCCGTTCTTCCAGATACCGAAGGGGCTGATGCCGAATTTGACCGAAGACCTGATGGCGTTCACGCTATCCGCCACTTGCGCCATCAAAAGGTTCACGTTGTCGCGCCGCCAGTCGTAGATACTTCGGAATCCCCGGGGATCGGCGTTGAACGTTGCGATATCCTGCGAAGCGATCTGGTTCGGGGGATACGGATAGAAATAATCGTCGAAGTGCACCCCGTCGATGTCGTACCGGCGCACTACGTCCGCAATGACCGTGGCGACGTAATCGCGCACCTCCTGCAAGCCCGGATTCAGCACGTCCAGAACGGTCATATCGGCCGGATTCTCGATGGAGAGCATCCATTCGGGGCGTTGCACGGAGACATGCGAGGAGTGCCTCGTATATCCGGAACTGCCCACAGCCCGGTAGGGGTTGAACCAGGCATGCAATTCCATGCCGCGCTTGTGCGCCTCCTCGACAGCAAAGGTCAGCGGATCGTAGAACGGATCGGGCGCAACGCCTTGCGCGCCCGTGAGCCAGTAAGACCAGGGCTCGTACGGCGAATCGTACAGGGCGTCCGCTTCCGACCGCACCTGAAAGAAAACGGCGTTGACGCCCGCGGCCTGCACCTTGTCGAGCATGGTAACCAATTGCGCCCGTTGCTGGTCGCGCCCGAACGTCGAACGCGACGACGGCCAGTCGAGATTATGGACGGTGGCGATCCACACTCCCCGAAACTCGTGCTTCGGGGCGGGCTGGGCGGATGCGGCAGGAGGCCATACTACCGCCGCAATCGCGAGGCATAGCGCCAGCGTCAGGCCGGGTATATATTTGGAGGATACTCTGATCAAAACCACTTCGCTCAGCGCTTCACGTTCGTGCGTAAAAGATATAATAATTGCGTTTAGCGTATGTTGCGCCTTACCATCCGGAAATGTCGTCAGCCCATTGAGAGTGCCCCTCTACCCCATCCAACACACGTCACCACCCCATGAGAACACTGGTTACGACGGCTTCGGCCTGCCTGCTTTTCCTCGGCCTCATACATATCGCATACCCCCCCGATGCAGTAGCGCAGGGGCAATATGTCACCGCAGATGACGTGGACGTGGTCTGGACGCTCGATCCGCGCGCTCATCCGGAGTTGTTCGATCATTATCCGGACCAGGACGACGCCACACAGGGCTTCGGCGCGCGCAGCGTACTGACGGGCATGGATTTCGACGGAGACAGCCGCAAGGAAATACTCTTCACGACCGACGAAACGCTTGCTCCGCAAGGACCGGATCCGGGCATGCTCGATGTGTTCCTCTACGAGAATACCGGAGACAATGCCTACGAATACGTGTGGCATTTCACCCATGAACCATCGAATTCATTGCCCGCTCTTGCGTACGGCGACATCGACGAGGACGGCCTGTACGAGATTTACTTCGGCGTGCCGACCATCGGCGGCGCGGCGGACGACCTGCTCATCTTCGAACAGAACGCCGACAAGACGTTCCCTGCCGAGCCGACCGTGAAATACGGATACGAACGGGACGGGTCGCTGGACTTTCGTCCTTCCGGCTTTGTCATCGGCGACTTCGACGGCGACGGCGTGCAGGAACTGGCCACCACGTCCCGCACGAGCGACAACCGCGAACTGGTGATTATTTCGCCGCTTGCCGGCATCGACGCCTTCGCTACGTTCACGATCGAGTTCGAACTGGGCCAACAGGTGCTTGGCGGAGGCGGAATCTACGATGTGGATGCGTTCGACTTCGATGGCGACGGCGCGATGGAAATCTGGGTCAACACATGGGACAACTTTTCGTGGGCCATTGTGGAAGCGACGGGCGCAGACGCCTACCAACTCGAACTGGAGATCGATTCGGCAGACGACCGGGGCGATCCGGGGTCGTTCAATTCGCACAAGTTGCTGTTCCACGATGCAGACGGGGACGGACGCGCGGAACTGCTTGCGCCGATGACGAACGGGCGGCTGTATTATCTGGACGATGTGGACGACGTGTCCACGATCACGGGAGAAAGTTTCCAGGAAGTGGGCATCTACCATGACACGGTGAACCGGCCACGTGGCGGGGACCTCGGCGATATCGACGGGGATGGTAATTTCGATATCGTGGCCACGACCGGCACGTCCGAGACCGTCATGCGCATCGAGTACAATGGTTCCGGAAGCCCTGCCGACTCGACGAGCTACACATGGACCGAAATGTTCAACTCGGCGGATGAAGGAGGCGTTGTCGAGCGGTATTATCCCCTTCGCATTGCCGACGATCTGGACGGAGACGGCAGAAACGAAATCGTTTTAACAAATCTCTTCGCCAGCAATCCCGGTCAACCGATGCTCATCGTGCTGGAATCTACGGGAATGGGCCCGACGGGTACGGAGGACGAATCCGCTGAACTGCCGGAGCAGTTCGTCCTGCGCCAGAACTATCCGAACCCGTTCAATCCCTCCACCACCATCGAGTACGAACTCCGGGAGGCCATGCCCGTCTCGGTGCATGTGTACGACACGCTGGGGCGCGTGGTCGCGACGCTGGCGCACCATGCCGTGCAGCAACCGGGCGTCTACCGGGTGCAGTGGGATGGGCGCTCCGCTTCGGGGGCGCCACTGCCCAGCGGCATGTATTTCTACGCGCTGGAATCCGCGGACTTTCGGGAAGTGCGGAAAATGGCGCTCGTCAAGTAGGGGATTGGCGTAGCGTACGGTCCGTAAACACTACGTAAATATCTCTCCCGGCGCAGCGAGAACCCTTGCCGTATCTTTTGCGCTCCTGCAAATTATGTCCGAAACGGGAACCTGTATCGGGATCGATCTTTTGAAGGTTCTGGATGTTTTCGCCACCTGCACATACCCCCTTAACCAATAGAACGTCATGAAACTCGTTACTGCTTTTCGCTATCTCTCTCTGTTTTCTCTCCTCCTGCTCGTTACCGGCGCCTGGACGGCTTCGGCGCAAAAAGCCGAATACATGTTGCGAGTAGATGTATCCGAGGATGTGATGGACCCGTATGCCGCCGGTCTCCACTCGGGCGCCCGTGACATAGTCGGCCCCGTGGACCTCGACGGCGACGGCAAAATGGAAATCGTCGTAAGCGATTATACAGGCGGCGGACGCGCCCATGTGATCGAAAACGCAGGCGCGGACACCTGGGAATGGGTGTATTCGACGCCGTGGGTCGATTCGACAGGAACCACCAATAATGTCCGGTCCGTCGGCGCTGGCGACATGGACGGCGACGGCATGGGTGAGATTCTTTTCTTCGCCGGGCGAAACTACGGGGTAACCAGCACGCTTAGTCCCGGCCTCTATGCCTACGAATTCAACGGAACCGACTTCGGTACGGAGCCCGCAGGCGTGTACGAATTCGGCGATCACTTGCCAAACCGCTGGCGTCAGGAACGCATCGAAATTATGGATGTCGACGGCGACGGCAAGAGCGAGGCTATGTGGGGCAACAACGGCAATAATGCCCACGACGAATGGTACATCGTTTCGGTGGACGGCGATATCGGGAGCGGCTTCGAAACCTGGGTCGAGGAAGCGCGCCTGAATTCCCGTGTCGTAGACCACGATCCGGTGAATCGCGGCGGCGGCAGCCCCTATTACATCGGCGCTGGGGATTTCAACGGCGACGGTACTATGGACCTGACGCTGCACTCCTGGAACAACTTCAACCTGACGACCGGCCAGGCCACAGGCCCGGATACGTACGAATTTCCTGACGAGAATTCTGCCAACGCATACCTCCATGCAAACGGGAATCTTGATTACGTAGCCTTTTTTGGCGGCACCGTCGTAGACATCGATCAGGACGGAAACGACGAGGTGTTCTACAGTCGCTTGCAAGGCGGGCAAGCGGTCCTCCTGAACTATGATGAAGGAGAGAATACGCTGGAGGTTACGGAAGACAATGTCGTGGTGAACATCTTCGGCAAACCTTTATCCTCGCTCGGGATCGGATCCGGCGATCTCGACAACGATGGACTCATGGAGGTGTTCGGGACCGGCTTCACCTACACCGGCGGGTCGCGTACGGCGGGTAATGATCCGGTATTTATCCGCATTGCGGAATACCAGGAGGGCGATGTGGAAAGCCATGCCAGTTATAAGGTGCAGGAGCTGACCTATTCCGAAATGTTCGACAGGGATGAATTCAATACGATCGAACGCGATTCGAGTGGCGTAACCAGCACCTACTACGAGGATGGAGCTCAGGGAGGCGCTTTCGTTTCTAAATTCGCCTATCTCGGAGACGCGGATGGCGACGGTTTCAACGAACTGGCCGTGGCCTTCCAGGGCATCGACGACAGCACGTTCGTGATCAAGGAAACGTTCAATCCCGCCGACAGCACATACACCCGGGAAACCCTGGAATCGAAGGCGAACGAAAACCGCATCTTCATGCGCGTACTGCAGGGAGGGACGGAACTGAGCGTACACATCGTCGACGAGCGCGTCATTCTCCCGTCGGACTACGAACTCTCGGCGAATTACCCCAATCCGTTCAATCCCTCGACCACGTTCAGCTTTACGCTGCCACTCGACAAGGCGGTCAGCGTAAAGGTGTACGACATCACCGGGCGCCTTGTCCGGACGCTCGTAAACAACGCCCAACACACGGCCGGCACCCATGAAGTGTCCTGGGACGGCACGAATGCCTCCGGGCAACCTGTCGCAAGCGGAACGTACATCTATACGCTCGAATGGGGTCAATTCGTGCAAAGCAGAACGATGATTCTCCTCAAGTAACCCATCTGCGTAGGGGCCTGTCGGACAGATCCGGCAGGCCCCTGCGCTCCCTTCTTATCTACGCCGGAGATATGCGCAAGACGACCGGCTTTCCCCTTCTCTGTGCAGTAGTACTCCTCGCAGGACTCGGCGCGGCGCTCCCCGCATACGGACAGGGAAAGATTGCCGGACAGGTGACCGACGCCGGAAACGGCGAGCCGCTCATCGGCGTGAACGCGGTCATCGAGGGCACGACCCAGGGCGCCACGACGGACGCCAGCGGCCAGTACGTCATCCTGAATGTGCGCCCCGGCGAATATACGCTGGCCTTCACCTACATCGGGTTTGCGCGGCAGGTGGTCCAGGAGGTGCGGGTTTCCTCGGACTTCACCACGCGGATCGACGTCGAGATGGCGGAAGAAACCATCGAGGGCGAGGAAATCATTGTCGTGGCCGACCGCCCCCTCATTCGCAAGGACCTGACGTCCTCGCGAAAAACGACCATCGCCGAGGAAATCGAACTGTTGCCCGTAGAGGGTTTCTTCGGCGTACTCGCCACCCAGGCGGGCGTCACGCAGGGACCCGGCGGCGCCTTCCACATCCGGGGAGGACGCTCCAACGAGATCGCCTATCTCGTGGACGGCATGTCGGTGGGAAATCCCTTCAACACGAACGGCCTCGCCACCGAAGTGGCTGCCGACGCCATCCAGGAAATGACCGTGATCTCGGGCGCCTTCAACGCCGAGTACGGCAAGGCCATGTCGGGGATCGTGAATCTCGTCACGAAGGAAGGCGGCGATTCCTTCGAAGGATCCGTCAGCGTCTATGGCGGCGATACGTTCACGAACAACAAGACCGCCTACGGCACGCCCGATGGGCAGGACCTGAACGTATACGTGCTGGAAGGCTCGCTGAGCGGGCCGCTTTTTTCGGACAGGCTGCGCTTCTTCGTTTCCGGGCGCCGGGACGTGGACCGGGGCCATATCTACGGATGGCGGCGCTTCCTCCCGTCCGATTCGGCGAATTTCAATGCGGACCTCGACCGGTTGGGAACGATCCGGGAATACCTTCCGGACTACGACGGCCCGAACTGGTACTACGAAATGCACGGGCGCCCGTGGTGGGAATACGCGGCGGATTCGACGCAGGCCCTGCCGAACGAAATCGTCGCCCTGAATCCGAGGGAAAGTTTCAACATCCTCGGAAAGGTCACCTTCCGGCCCTTCCGGGGCGCCAAAATCGAATACAGCCACCTGCGCGACGGCGTGCGGCGAACGCCCTTCGACTTCAGCTACCGGTATAATCCCGACGGCAACGCGCCCTACAGGGATCACAGCTGGAATCATGCCCTGCACTGGACGCACACCCTCAGCGACCGGTCCTTCTATACGGCCCGGTTCTCGTACGCAAAAAACCGGTACCGGCAATATCGCTACGAGGACCCGCAGGACAGCCGCTACGTCGTGGACCGCAACGGCATCGGCCAGGGAAACATGATCGGTTTTCCGGGAACCAACTTCCTGTTCGCCGGGAACGAAAAATCCCATATCTACGAGGACGCGGCGTCGCTGCGCGCGAAGCTCGACTTCACCCGGCAGTTCGGCCTGGTGCATGAGGCCATGGCGGGCCTGGACGTGGAATTACACACGCTCGATCGGGAAAACTTCGTGGTCCTGTACGACGGCAATCGCTACCGCAGCCCCACCGTGGTGGACATCGACAATCCCTCGCGGGACAAGTACGGCTGCACGGAATTCCTTAGTACCGAGGGAGCGTACGACGGCTACGACTGCGCGGAGCAGAACGCCACGCACTTCTCCGCCTACGTCCAGGACAAACTGGAATTCACCGACTTCATCGTCAATGCAGGGGTCCGCGCCGAGCATTTCATCCCTAACGGGCGATACATCCCCGACCTGCTCGATCCGCAGAACGAACCGGCGGACGCCGACCCCAAAACGATGGTGCTGCCCCGTATCGGCGTATCGTTCCCTATTACGGCCCGCGGCATCATCCACTTTTCCTACGGGCACTTTGCGCAGATGCCGAGGCTGCGCAATATGTACATCAACCCGGAGTTCGAATTTCCGGTGGGCAGCGTACCCACGTTCGGGAATGCCAACCTGCGCCCGGAGCGCACGGTGCAGTACGAAATCGGCCTGCAACAGCAGCTCACCGAAACGCTGGCCTTCGACCTGACGGGCTACTTCAAGGATATCCGCGATTATCTGACGCGGCGTACGATCCGGTACAGCACGATCCCCGGCGAGGATGTCTACGGCATCTACACGAACCAGAATTACGTGAACGTGAAAGGCGTAACGTTTGCGCTCACGAAGCGGCGCGCGCGCAACGGCCTGCTTTCGGCGAACCTCGACTATACCTACCAGATCGCCGAGGGAGACAACGACAACCCGAATGCGGCCTTCTTCAATTTTCTGTCCGGACGGGAAACGGAGCTGGAAATCATTCCGACGGACTTCGACCAGCGCCACATCATTTCGTCGATCGTGACCGTTTCACGGCCCGCCAGTTGGGGGATTTCGTTCATCGGACGATTCGCCACGGGCTATCCGTATACGCCGCTGCTCATCGACCAGAATATCGACGATCTGCCGCGCAGCGGGCGCAAACCGACCCAATTGAAACTGGACGCCCGGATTTTCAAGACGTTTACCGTAGGAACCCTCGACCTGCGCGCTTTCGCCAAGATTTTCAATGTGCTGGACGTACGCAACGAGGTGTTCGTGTTCAACGATACGGGGCGCGCCTCCTATTCGTTGAGCGAGGAACTGAACCGGCACGCCACATGGCGCCCCGGCTACGGCCTGCCCGGCGTGCCCACGCTTGACGAGTGGGAAACCCGGCCCCAGTATTTCTCGGCCCCGCGCGAAATCCGCGTCGGCGTAACCGTCGCCTTCTGATCCACGAACCGCACCCCTGCGCAAGTACACGCCACGCGACATGCCCTTTCGCACCCTCTTCCTTGGCTGCCTGACAGCCGGTTTTCTTCTGCTCCCCGCAGCGCATAGCGCCCGGGCGCAGCAGGTAGAGAGCCGTTCGCGGGACTGGTCGTACCGGCAAGTGGGTAACTGGCTGGAGCGCCAGTCGGTATCGGGAAGTCCGGCGGTAAACAACACATGCCCGGATTTCACGAACCGGCGCGACGCCATCATGAACGGCAACAAGATCACGACCCAGATCACCAATTTCGGGTCGATCTCCTCGCCGGGCAATACGATTACCGACATCGTGTGGAACGGGCTGGGTTACGGGTACGAATTCGGGCCGTTCGTGGGCGCCGAGATCGTCGATCCGAACCGCGAAGACCCGCAAAGCGTGCCGAAACGCGACGAGAACGGCCGGATCGTGCGGGACGCGGCGGGCGATACGGTGTATGTAATGCATATCGTGTCCGACGGCCTTGCATCGAACGGGGGCGAAGTCTCCCCGGACGGCAAGGAACGCTGGGGCTGGCAGCCCATCCCCTGCGCCGAACCGGTGGGCAGTTTTGAAGGCATCCAGGTGGTTAATGCCGAATCGAAACTGATCCCCACGAGCGACGACCGGGACAAGGACCTCGACGGCAGGCCGGACCCGTGGCCGGAAGACTGGTACAACGCCAACCTTGGGGAATACGTGTGGCCCGGAGCGCTCCAGCAAGGCGCTTCCAATGCGGACAAGGAAGCGTTGTACTTCATGAACGACTATTCGAACAGGGAATATGCGTACCTGCCGTTTCCCAGCGATCCCACCCGCAAGGGTCTCGGACTGGAAGTCGAAACGCGGCTCTACCAGTGGTCGAACCCGCTGGCGGAAGACGCTATTTTTCTCGTCTACAAAATTACGAACAAGAGCGAGAGGAATCTTGAGCGGGTCCGTTTCGGCATGTGGGGCGATCCGCATGTGGGCGGGCCGAGCGACTGGCACGACGACCTTGCCAACTTCGATACGGCCCTGAACATGGTTTACGCCTGGGACGACGACGGACGATCCGACGTGGCCGGGCGACCGCCGGGCTATTTCGGGTACAAGTTTCTCGAAAGCCCCGGACGTGGCCGCGAATGCATCGACGGCAGCGGCGCCGACGCCGCCACGTGCGAAGCGTCCGGGGGCACATTCTTTCCGGGCGACGGCGTGGACAACGACGGGGACGGCATGCTGGACGAATCGTGGACCGACGGGCTCGACAACGACGGGGATTGGGACCCGGAAACGGACGACGTGGGCATTGACGGCGTACCCGGCACGGGCGATCAGGGGGAAGGAGACGGCATGCCCACCGGAGGCTCCCAGTTCGACATCACCAAGCCGGGCGAGCCGAACTTCGAGTTCACGGACATTGACGAAAGCGACATGATCGGGCTGACGTCGTTCGCTTCGCCCCCGTTCGGCGGCAACAACATCTCCAACGATGCGCGCGTATGGAATTTCGTGGAGCCGGGCCGCTTCGACGACATCCCCTCCGAGCCGGGCGACTACGTATTCATCTACGGGGCCGGAGACTTCCCGCTGCGCGCCGGCGAAACGAAGCGGTTCTCCATTGCGCTCCTCGTAGGCGAAAACCTCTCGGACCTGCGCCTGAACGCCCGCACGGTGCAGCAGATTTACGATGTGGGGTACCGGTTCGCGAAACCGCCCCGCAAACCGCTCGTGCAGGTCGTGCCCGGAGATAAAAAGGTGACGCTGTACTGGGGAAACCGCTCCGAAGGCACCCTCGACCCGCTCACGAGAGAAGCGGATTTCGAGGGCTACGTGATCTACCGCTCGACCGATCACGAATTCGCCGATCAGCAGACCGTCACGGACGTCAACGGCACGAAGTTTCTTTTCCGCCCGCTCACGGACGAACGGGGCGTCGAAGCGAAATTCGACCTCGAAAACGGGATTACCGGCCCCTCCCCCATTCCGTTCGCCGATCGCGGCATCGCCTACGACCTCGGAGACGATACGGGCCTGTTTCATACCTACGTGGATTCGAACAACGTACGCAACGGACAGACCTATTACTATGCGGTCAGCGCCTACGACCGGGGCTATGCAGGCAGCGACGTACAGGGATTTTCCGGCGGCATTCCCCCCACGGAAACGAGCAAGACCATCACGTACAACCCCACGACGGACGAGTATGTCTTCGACGTGAACGTCATGTCCGCCATACCCCGTCCCCCGGCGGCAGGGTATGTGGCGCCCTCCGTTCAGCTCGATCATACGCAGGGCGTAGCCACCGGCAACCTGGAGATCGTGATTGTGGACGCGCCGGCTGTGGCGAACGATACCCCGTACCGGATCGACTTCGACAAGGTGGGCGCAAGAACGGTCTACACGGTAACCAACGAGCTGCCGCGCACAGTGACCGTGACCGGGCGACCGGGACAATTTTCCGGGCTGGGTCACAAAAACATCGTTGCGGATTCCTTCACGCTGCGCACGGAAGACGGGCGTACGCTGGAAGCCGGATCGGAATATGTGCTGCATCCGGAGGCAGGATCCGTCGAAATCTTCCCGGATGCGAATATCGAGGCCTTCCAGAAGCTTGTCGCCTCGTTTTTGTACGCGCCGATCTACCAAAGCACCCTGGTGCAAAAAGAGGAAGGGAACCCCGTCTTCGAAGGACTGCACGTGTTTGCGCAGGATCACGTCCTGGAAATCGACGACGAACAGACAGGATGGACGCAAGGCGACGCCACCTTGCCGTTCGAAGTGCGGGTGGCCTCCGCCGGGCCGGGACGGCGCGGACAACCCAGCGATTACGAGGTGCGGTTCGCCGACGCCCCTGTCATGAAGGCCTTCGTAACGAATCTGGACCTTCCCTTTGAAATCGTCAACCTGACCAAAGCGAACGAACCGGTCCGGGCGTTCGTGCCGGACGCCAACCGGAACGGGGTCTGGGACCTGAACGAAGCCGTCATTTTCGTAGAAACCATCGACGGACGCGATCTGGCCACCTGGCAGGTCCGCTTTCCGGTGGAGGCGGGAAGCGACGCCGAACCGCCCGGCGCCGGAGACGTGTTTTTCGTCCGAACGAACAAACCGTTCGCCGACGAGGATACGTATGCGTTCCGCACGGCGGCCGCCGGATCGGACCCCGTCCTGGCGCAGGAAGCGTTAGACAATATCTACGTAGTGCCCAATCCCTACGTCGCCACGAACGAGATCGAACCCAGAAACCCGATTGCGAATACCGAACGGGGCGACCGCCGGCTGTATTTCGCCAACGTGCCGAAAGAATGCACGATCCGTATCTACACCCTGGCCGGGGAACTGGTCGATACGATCGAACACAGCAGCGCGGTGGACGACGGCAAGGTTTTCTGGGACCTGCGCACCCTCGACAACATGAACATCGCCTACGGCCTCTACATCTTCCATGTGGATGCGCCGGAAGGATCGGCTATCGGAAAATTCGCCGTCATAAAGTGACATGAGATATCTCGCTGCGATAGCTGTCCTCCTGATGCTGCCCCTTGAAGTCCGGGGGCAGGAAAATGCGGCGGCGCCCCGGAACAAGACCGTTACGAAAACGGGCGCGACGGCAGCGCAATTCCTGAAACTCGGCGTGGGCGCCCGGCCCATTGCGCTGGGCGGCGCGTTCGTCGCCCAGGCAAACGACCTGTCCGCCATGTACTGGAATCCGGCGGGCCTCGCTCTTCTGCCCGGCGCTTCCGTGCAGTTGGCGCACACCCGGTATCTTGCCGATATCACCTACAACTTCGCCGCGTTCGGTACCTCGCTCGGCAATGCAGGCACGCTGGCCGCTTCGTTGATCTACCTCGACTCCGGGGATATGCTCGTGCGTACGATCGCACAGCCGGAAGGCACCGGAGAACGTTTCAAGGTGCAGAACTACGCCATCCAGGTATCGTACGGGCGAGGGCTGACGGACCGCTTCTCCATCGGCGGAAGTTTCAAGTTCATTCAGGAACGCATTTGGCACAGCACGGCGTCGTCCATTGCCCTCGATGTGGGCACGCTGTTCACGACGCCCTACGAGCGGCTGCGCCTCGGCGCCAGTTTCTCGAATTTCGGGCCGAAGCTGCAAATGAGCGGGCGCGACATCGTGTTCAGCACGGACCCGACGCCAAACCAGGGCGGCGTGGTGGAAATCGTCAATTCCGAATACCTGCTGGACCGGCATCCGCTGCCGCTGCTGTTCCGGATCGGCCTGTCCTGGGATGCGATGCGGACCGCGAATCATACCTTCGTGCTTTCCACCGACGCAACCCACCCGAACGATAACTACGAATACCTGAACTTCGGCGCAGAGTACGACTTCCGGAATCTGATCGCGTTGCGGGCAGGCTACCGCAACCTGTTCGAGGCAAACGGCGAACAGGGGCTTACCATGGGAGGAGGTCTGAATCTTCGTATCGACAGGGCGCTCCGCGTCCGCATCGACTATGCCTGGGCGGATTTCGGGCGCCTCGAACAGACGCACTGGTTCACGGTCGATCTCGGATTTTGAGGATACTCTCAGGCCCCGGAAAACACTGCGGATTCGGAGCGTCGCGGACTGGAAGCGCCCTTCGGGAGGCTGCGAGGGGTGCGCATACTGCGTGTCTTGCCCGTCCCGCGCTTTTTTGGAACCGCGCGCGGCGCATAAACACCCTCCCGCATCATATATGGCTGTCCGGTGGAAACCCGTCCGCCATGCGGGTGCGTAAGCGTCCCATCCCCTGCGTATGACCCGATCTTTTATGCGGTATCCCGTCAGGACACTTCGGAAAAAGCGGCTGCGTGCATTGTCGCTGTGTATGACCGTCGTGCTGGGATGTATGGGCTGGACTGCGGCCTCCCTGCCCGCCGCCGCACAGCCTGCGTCTTCCCTGTTCGCCGATCTGGGAACCGACGCCGTAACGCTGGCGCCGTCCCCCCTCTCCAAAACGGGAGAACCGGCATGGATCACCGAACCCATCGCCGCCGAGGCCACCGGCTTCGTCGTACAGGGAACCACATCGGACCGTAATCTGACCGGATGGGTGCGCTTCGAAGACGGTCCCTGGCGCGCGCTGCGCATCGTGTTTTCCGCCACCGGAGACACCTTCTTTGCCGGTTTTCACGGGGAGGACGTGTTTACGGCGGGCCGGTTCGAGACGCGCTTCGAAACACGGGCGTCCGTTCGCCTCTCCGCGGCGGGCGTTTTCGATAACCGCAGAGATGCGGACCGGGAGGAAGCTATTGAGCAGCGCGAAGGGGAACGGGACGATCAGGGCGAAGCGCCTCCCGAAGAAACCGGCGAAGCGCATCTGCAGAAATCGGGCATCATCGTTCCGCCTCTCATGTACGACAGGAGCGCATGGAAGGCCGACCCTTTCCGGGGCGATCCCGTGGCGCTGGCCCGTCCCAATTACCGGAACATGGCCTTCCACCATGCCGCCGGTTTCTGGGCTACCACGCACGAAGAAGGACTGGCGCAACTGAAAGCCATCCAGGACCTGCACCAGAATATCCGGGGATGGAGCGACATCGGATACCATTTCGTACTGGATCAAAGCGGCCGGCTCTACCAGGGTCGGCCCTTTTTGCAGGGCGACGCCTCGCTGGATTCCGTACCCGCGCTGGCGATGGGCGCGCATGTGGGCGGCCATAACACCGGCAACATCGGGGTATGCATGCTGGGGTGCTACCATCCCCCCTATATCGCCCGGTGCATAGACACGCTGGCGCCGCCGACCTTCGATTCGCTGGCCGTCACCTTTTCGTACCTGTCCGAGAATTACGGCGTCTCGCCGGACAACCTGCGCGGACACGGCCAGTTTCCGGGCGCCGCTACGAGCTGTCCGGGGGAGAACAATCTTGCGATCTTCGACGATCTGGTCAAGCGGATCCGCACGCTGCTCGTAACGGGCAATGCCCCGCTCGGCCGCGCCGCGCTTGCCGCCCGGAGCGACGAGGACGGCGTGGTGCATCTTGCCTGGGAATTTCTCGACGCCCGCGACATCGCCGCCTATCGCATAGAGCGCGTGGAAGGCCAAACGTCCGTGATTATTTTCGAGGGAGACCAGCTGCAGCCGAGCGATTTCACGGACGGGGGCGCAACGTATCCGGGACAGATATCGTACCGGCTTTATGCCCGTTCGGCAGGCGGGCGGGAACAGCTGCTGGCTACGGCCGCCGCCGTCCTCGAACGCCCGGAACAGCATGTACTGACCGAAAACTATCCGGACCCGTTCCTGCACGCCACCACGATCCGGTATTATCTGCCCCAGGACGGCATCGTCCACCTGGCCGTATTCGATGCGCTCGGACGCAGCGTGGCGAATCTCGTCGAAGGAGCGGCGGAAGGCGAACAATGGTATCATATCCCCTTCGATGCAACCGGACTCCCGTCGGGTACGTATTTTTATCGTTTACGGATAGAAGGTTTTTCCGGCACGGCCTACAACGAAACCCGTTCGCTCGTACGAATGCGGTGAGTTTCGGCAAGGCCGCCGCTGTTTTTTAAGCCCTGACCAAGGCATACAGGCCCGGCGCGAGACCATGACCGATCAAAGCCACACGTCTTCCCAGGCGGAACAGCATGCGCCCGCATCCGGGACGGCGGCGGAGCATTCGTCGCCGGAAGAAACGCCGCGCAACGACGCTCCCCCGCCCGAAACGCCCGCCGGAGCAGACCAGGTCCTCGTACCCGACACCTGGTCCCGGTATCCATCCTGGGCCCGCGATCTGGCGCGCAAGTACCTCACGAAGACGCTCACGCAGTTCATCCTGTACGGCAATGTCCGCGATCTCGTCCCCGGAGAAACGGAAGAAGGAAAGCCCGGATACGCCCCGCTCCGCGATTTTCTGGTAAACGACCTGTTTGCGGCGCGGGACATCGTGATTTTTTACGACCGTTCCGCCGGCATCCATTTTGCCGACGCCGCGTCGCGGAAAGACTTCCACCGGGCCGTTTCGGGGTACGACGCCATTTTCGGCACCGACTATGCGCGCGCCCTGCCGAGAGACCCGGTCCGCGTGTTTTCCGTGCTGGAAAATTATTTTCGCACGCGCCTTGCCGACGGGCTGCGCATTGCCTGCGTGGTTGATTATGCGGAAACCATCGTCCCGATGGCCGAGGCGTCCATGTATTCCGCCGAAGACCGAAACGCGCTCGTGTTCCTCCAGAAATGGGCGCACGATCCCCTTTTCCTCGAAGGCGACTTCACCCTCTGCCTTATTGCGGAAAACCTCACGGACCTGAACCGGCAACTCGTGCAAAGTCCGTACACGGCGGAAATACGGATTCCCATGCCGGACGAGGAAGCCCGGCGCGCCTTCGTACACTGGTCCCTCATCGACCGGAAAAATATCTTTGCCCAACATTCGGAGGTCTCCCCGGAAGCCGTAGCCCACCACAGCGCCGGACTGGGCTATATCCAGCTCCGCACGATTCTCGCCGACGTGCTCGAAAACCGCACCGTGCTGACGTTCGAGGCGCTTTCCAGCATGAAAAAGGAGTTCATCGAGGCGGAAGCGTACGGCATGCTGGAATTCGTGGAAACCGAACTCGATCTCGACATGGTGGCGGGGCACCGCGAAGCAAAGGAGCATCTCCGGCAGGCCGCCGGGGCGTTGCGGGCTTCCCGCCCGGATGTATTGCCCATGGGGTATCTGGTCAGCGGGCCCGTGGGAACGGGCAAAACCTTCCTGATCACCTGCTTTGCGGGCGAGATAGGCATCCCGATGGTCACGCTGAAAAACTTCCGCTCGCAGTGGCAGGGCGTCACGGAAGGCAATCTCGAAAAAATTCTCCATTTGCTCGAGGCCATGACGCCGGTGGCGGTAATGATCGACGAGGCGGACACGGCCCTCGGCAACCGCGACGCCCAGGGCGACTCAGGCGTTTCCAGCCGGGTGTTCGGGCAGATCGCCACCTTCATGAGCAACCCGTCGCACCGGGGGCGCATTCTCTTCTTCCTCGTCACGGCGCGCCCCGACCTGATGCCCATCGACCTGAAGCGGCAGGGACGGGCCGAAGAACATATCGCCCTGTTTTACCCGGAAGCGAAGGAAGAACGGGAGGAACTGCTCCGCGTCACCATGCAGCGGACAGGCGCCCGGCTGGACATGGGCGACATGCCGGACGTACTGCTCGACAGCGACCGCCCGTTCAGCGGGGCGGACATGGAGGCGTTGTTTACGCGGGCGAAGTTCCGGGCGGGCGTGCAACGGACAGAAGACGGCGCCGTGCTACCGAGCATGGCGACAGGCGTATACCCCATTACAAAAGAGATTCTCGAAGAAGCCGTGCGCGACTTCATCCCGCCCGCCTATCCCGAAGAAGTGGAGTTGCAAACGCTGGTGGCCGTGCTGGAATGCACAAGCAGGGCCCTGCTGCCCGAAAAATATCGAACGATGGAACGGGCGGCCATTATCCGGCGCGTGCAGGAATTGAAGCGCCTCGTGGAATAACGAGTGGGCCGGATTTCCGCAGGGGATCGACCGGCGCGGGCAGGACGCGGGCGGCTTGCCTCAGGGCATTGCGGAATGCATGCGGGACGCCGATCGTTGCGAAGGAGTACGAGGAAAGTCCGCCGCCAATGCCCGGATTGGCTAAAAGGGCGGTCAATCCGAGCCGCTGCCGCCTTTCGTATCCAGCCCTTTCGCCTCTTCCCAAAAAGCATCCATTTCCGCCAGATCCGATTCGGCGGGCGTCCGGCCCGATTCCGCCAGCCGCTCCTCGATATGCCTGAAGCGTCGTACGAACGTATCGTTCGTGCGGGAGAGCGCATTTTCCGCATTGAGGCCGCTCATCCGCGCATAATTCACCAGCGCAAAGAGCACATCGCCGAACTCGCGCTCCCTTTCTTCCGGCGAAGCGCCCGGAGCGTCCGCCTCCGCAAATTCGCGGATCTCCTCGACGACCTTCTCCCAGGCATCCGCCCGCTCCGGGAAATCGAACCCCACGCCGGAGGCTTTTTGCTGTACGCGATGCGCCCTGAGGAGAGCCGGGAGATGCCGGGGCACGCCCTCCAGCGCCGATTTCTTCGCCCCCTCCGCCAACTTGATCTGCTCCCAATTACGAACCACCTCTCCCGCATTTTCCACCTGCGTATCCTCGAACACATGGGGGTGGCGGCGGACCAACTTCGCGGTTTCCTTCCGGATAATGTCCGTCATGGAGAACCGTTCGTCCCCCTCGGCAATTACGCCATGAAACGCCACGTGCAGCAGCAGATCGCCCAGTTCCTCGCACAACCCGTCCAGGTCCCCTTCGTCGATCGCCGAAACGGTCTCGTAGGCCTCCTCGATCAGCAAGTGCTTGACGGATTCGTGGGTCTGCTCCCGATCCCAGGGGCAATCCCGCCGCAACTGCCGGACAATCGCGGAAAACGCGGCATACGCCGCCCGCTCTTCTTCGCCCGGCGCAAACGCGGGGTCAGCGATGTGGTCGTACGTATTTTTTTCCGTGGAAACGTTTTTTGCGGAAACCGATGGCATATGTTCAATGTACATATATTGTTGTCGAGACAAAAACAGGGTACTCTGATTACGTCCGCAAAGTTCAGAGGCTTGCGAGGGGCGCGTCATGTGCGTGGCGACAGCGCGTTGGCGGAGTTAACCGGGCCCTAATGATCCTTTTTTGAGTAATTTTTATACCTTTTTTATACCATTTCTCTCCTTTTAAGGAGAGTTTTTACTCAAAAAGGTATAAAATACGCTGCTCAGAAGCTGAGAGGGGTGGGCGGCATCGCGTTCCGTCACGATGAAAAACGTGCGGCGTGCGGGCCGTACACAAGCGCATGACGCACTAAACCACCCGGTTTTCCACAAAATATACACCGGCGACGGAGGCCCAGGGCGTTTATCCACAACCCGAAGCGAAACGTGTCCAAAAGATGTGAGGAACTAATCGCCACGATTTCCGACCTTGTGCGTAACGTAGAAACTCGGTATTTCCTCCTTGAGGCAGCAAAAATTTCGTCTTGGGGGTTATGTTTAAGGACAGCGCGAGTCTATAAGCCGGGCCTGCACCCATTGTGTCGCCGGCCGGCATCGTACTCACCACTACATATAGAGGTATTCTTATGGCATATGCCATCAACAAAGCCATTCTGATTGGAAATCTGGGACAGGATCCGGAAATGCGCTACACCGGAAACGGGACGCCGGTATGCAACATGCGGCTGGCGACCACCGAACGCTACAAGGACGCAAACGGCGAAATGGTCGAGCGGACCGAATGGCACAATGTCGTAGCCTGGGCCCGTCTTGCGGAAATTTGCGGCGAATACCTGCGAAAAGGATCCAAAGTGTATTTCGAGGGACAATTGCAGACGCGCTCCTGGGAGGACCGCGACGGAAACACGCGCTATACCACGGAAATTCGCGCCCGCGAAATGATGATGCTGGACTCGCGGGGCGAGAACGGATCGGGAGGCAGCTTTTCCGGAGGAGGAGCGAGTCGACCCCGGAACGCGGCTGCCGCAAGCAAGGCCCCCGTCGAGGATACCGCCGCAGGGTTCGAACCGGACGACGATCTCCCGTTCTGATCCATGCCGGAGCATGCCCGCAAGACGCTGTATCTCGCCAATCCCTACGGATTCTCGGCGCAGCAAAAGGCCGGACCGCTGGCCGATCTTGCAAAGGCGTTGAACGAAGCCGGGGCGGAAGTGTGGGAACCCTTCGAGCGCAACAGCCAGATCGACTTCAGCAAGGAAAGCTGGGCCTACGAGATAGGACAGGCCGATGTGCGGGATGTGCGCGAAGCGGACGGGATATTCGCCGTGGTAAACGGTTGCCCCCCCGACGAGGGCGTCATGGTGGAACTGGGTCTGGCCATCGCCTGGGGCAAACCGACGTTTCTGTTCCGGGACGACTTCCGGCGCTGTACGGACAGCGAAGCCTACCCGCTCAACCTGATGCTCTTCGCAGGGCTTCCGGCCCAGGGATGGGAACGCTGGTGGTATACCTCCATCGAGGAGATCGCCGACCCGGGCAAGGCGCTGGTTCCGTGGTTGCGCGGGGAAACGTCCACCTGACACAAAACGCGCCGGATGCAGGCGAACGGGCAGAACACACCGGTCATGGAATGCAGGAATAACCTTGCATTCATGCAGGAACTCGACGACGAGCAGATGAAACTGATCGTCACGTCGCCTCCCTATAACCTCGGAAAATCCTACGAGAAACGGGCGCCGCTGGAAGAGTACCTGCGCCGGCAGGATCGCGTCATTTCCGAATGCGTGCGACTTCTGCACCCCTCGGGCTCCCTGTGCTGGCAGGTCGGAAACTATGTGGAGCAGGGAGAAATCGTCCCGCTCGACGCGGTGCTGTATCCGCTCTTCCGAAAGCACGGCCTGAAGATGCGGAACCGGATCGTGTGGCACTTCGGGCACGGCCTGCATTGCTCGAAGCGGTTCTCCGGGCGCTACGAAACGATCAACTGGTGGACCCGGAGCAACGATTACACGTTCCGCCTGGACCCGGTGCGCATTCCGGCCAAATACCCGAACAAGCGGCATTTCAAGGGGCCGAACATCGGGCAGCTTTCGGGCAACCCGAACGGGAAAAACCCCAGCGACGTGTGGACGTTTCCCAACGTCAAGAGCAATCATGTGGAGAAAACGATCCACCCGTGCCAGTTTCCTGTCGAACTGGCGGAGCGGCTCGTGCTGTCCATGACCGATCCGGGCGATGCGGTCTTCGATCCGTACATGGGCGTCGGATCGGCGATCGTCGCAGCCCTGATGCACGGCAGAAAGGCGTACGGTTGCGACATCGTGCCCGAATACGTGGCGATCGCCCGCGAGCGGGTCCGGGCGCTGCGCGACGGCACGCTCCGCACGCGCCCCATGGGAAGGCCGGTGTACGATCCCGACCCGCGGCGTAGCGGGCAGTGAAAAACGTTGCTTAAGGATACTCTGATTAAGTCCGCGAAGTTCAGAGGCTTGCGAGGGGTGGGCTGGCAAGGAATGACGAAGCAATGTGGCAGGTCCCACATAATGAGAAATGACGCTGCCAGCGTGCCCCTCGCAGCCTCCCGAAGGGCGCTTCACACTCGCACTGCCCCGAATCCGCACGTTTTCCGCTAATTTAAACGATGCAATTACAATATCTTTTACGTTCGAGTGTGAAGCGCTGATCGAAGCAGTATTTGATCAGAGTATCCTTAATATTCTTCTCTGACGAACCGCCTTGCCCCCATTATGTCCATTCGCCCGTACATCCTTGCCGACACGAACTGGAAGGCCGTCCGGCAAACCACATACGATGTGGCTATCCTGCCCTGGGGCGCAACGGAAGCGCACAACTACCACCTGCCCTACTCCACCGATGTGGTCGAATCCGACCATATCGCCGCCGAAGCGGCGCGCAAGGCATGGGAGGCCGGCGCCAACATCATTGTCCTGCCCACGATCCCCTTTGGAGTCAACACCGGGCAACTGGACATCAAGCTCGACATGAATCTCTATCCGAGCACCCAGGCCGCCATTCTTGGGGATGTCGTCGATGCGGTCTCGCGCACCGAAATCCGGAAACTGCTTATACTCAACGGGCACGGGGGCAACGATTTTCGACAAATGATCCGGGAAATCGGCGCCGCGCATCCGGAAATGTTTCTGTGCGAAATGCACTGGTTCCGGATTATGAACCTTGCGGAGTATTTCGAAATGCCGGCGGATCATGCCGGGGAAATGGAAACAAGCCTTATGATGCGCCTTTGCCCCGAACTGGTGCTTCCGCTCGAAGAAGCCGGCGACGGCGCAGAGCGGCGATTCAACATCGAGGGATTGCGGAAAAAATGGGTCTGGGCCGAACGGCAGTGGTCGAAGGTCACCGAAAGCACCGGAGTTGGAGACCCTTCGCGGGCCACTCCGGAGAAGGGAGCCCGGTTCTTCGACGACATGACCACGAAAATCGCAGCCTTCCTGAAGGAACTGGCGGACGCCGATCTCGACGACCTGTACGAATAGCCGACTGCGCGCCGCCCGCTCCCGTATACCCCTGCCATACGCCTCTGCACTCGTTATTCCTGCGCGAATGTATGCGCAAATCCCTACTTTGGATACGCTATCTGTCATCAGGAACTTGCCACCCCTACGTTGGACCCTGACACTGCTTCGTTACTCATTCTCCTGCAAAATGCGCCTGTATTGCTGAGCGGGACATTCGTGGCCGCCTGCATCATTGCGCTGCTCGCGCTTCTCCTGATGTCAGCGGTTTTCTCCGGTTCAGAGGTGGCGCTTTTTTCGCTCACCGGCCCGGCGAAAGCATCGCTTGCGGAAGCAGGCGACCGCGCGTCGAGGCGGGTGCTGAAACTTCTCGAACACCCCCGACGGCTGCTCATCACGATTCTGATCCTGAACACGGGAGCGAACGTGGCCGCCGCCATCGTAGCCGCCCTGCTGACCGCCCGGATCGCGGCGGCAATGGGCTGGAGTTACACCGTCACGGTCGTTCTGGAAGTCGTGGTGCTGACCTTCGTCATCCTCGTCATGAGCGAAATCACGCCGAAGTTGCTTGCGGTTCGCTATGCCGAAGCATTCAGCCGGACGGTTTCCGGACCGCTGGCGGCGCTGGATCGCCTCCTGTACCCTCTATCCAACTTCCTGGCCCGTTCGACCCGATTCATGCGCGAGCGCCTCGAAACCGAAGGAACGCGCATCTCCCCGGAAGACCTGAAAACGCTCGCCGATGTAGGAGAAGCGCACGGCACCCTCGAAGAAGAGGAAAAAGAACTCATTTACTCGATCGTGGAGTTCGGGGAAACGTCCGTGCGGGAAATCATGGTGAGCCGCCTCGATGTCGTGGCGCTTCCGGTGACCTCCGACGTTGGGGAAGCCCTCGAATTGATCCGCAACACGGGGCATTCGCGCATTCCGCTGTACGCCGATCACCTCGACAATATACTGGGCATCGTATACGCCAAGGACTTGCTCCCCTATCTGCTGGGCGCTAACGGAGACACGCCCCTCGACTGGATGGACGTGGCCCGGCCGGCCATTTTCGTGCCTCCGGGCAAGAAACTGGACGATCTGCTCAAGGATCTGCAAGCGAAAAAAACCCATATGGCTGTGGTCGTCGACGAATACGGAGGCACGGCGGGATTGGTCACGCTCGAAGACATACTGGAAGAAATCGTGGGAGAAATCCGCGACGAGCACGACGAAACCGAAGAGCAGCTCTACGAGCGCCTCGACGACGCTTCGTACCTGTTCGACGCGCGCATCGATCTGGACGACGTGAACGAACTGCTCGGCGCCTCGCTCGACACCGAAGCATACGACTTCGAAACGCTCGGGGGACTGATCTTCCACGAAACAGGGACGATCCCGGAAGAAGGCAACACCATGGAAATCGAGGGCCTTGTCATGCGGGTCGTAACGGTCGAAAACAACCGGATAGGCCGCGTGCATGTGCGGCGTACTCCGCTTGAAGGCAAACGGGCAGGCGATAAAAACGCCCCGGACAAACCGGCCTGAGTCCATTGTATACGGCCCGAAAATTGCCTACCTTTATACCAGGCACAGGTCTCCCATCAATTAACCGGAGCCGAATGCATCAGATACGAGAGTATTGCGGCATTTTCGGGATATTCAACGCCGAGGATGCGGCGCGGCATACGTACTACGGATTGCACGCTCTCCAGCACCGCGGCCAGGAGTCGTCAGGTATCGTCTCCTCCACCTACGACGAAACGAAGCAGCGCCGCGTCATCCAGGCCCACCGGGGGCGGGGACTGGTGCTGGACGTTTTCGCCGACCAGTCGCTCTTCGAAACCAAGCTGCTGGGAACCGCCTCCATCGGGCACAACCGGTATTCCACGATGGGCGCCTCGGACAACAAGGCGAACATCCAGCCGTTTGTCGTGCATTACAAAAACGGCAACCTCGCCATTTCGCACAACGGCAACCTGTCGAACGCGCGCGAGTTGCGCCAGTCTTTCAGCGACCATGGCACCTTGTTCCAGACGACCAGCGATACGGAACTGGTCCTTCACCTCATCGCACAAAGCCGGCGAAGCAAGCAAATCAACCAGATCAGGGACGCGCTCGCCCAACTGGAAGGAGCCTTTTCGCTCCTGATCCTTACGGACGAAAGCCTCATCGCCATCCGCGACCCGAACGGATTCCGTCCGTTAGCGCTGGGACGCCTGAACGAAACGTCGTGGTGCGTAGCCAGCGAAACCTGCGCCTTCGACCTGATCGGGGCCGAATACGTGCGCGACGTGGAGCCCGGAGAAATCCTGGTGATCGACCGGGAAGGCGCCGAAACGGGATCATTCCGGAGCTACCATCTGCCCCGGTCGAACGCTGTCAGCCAGTGCGTCTTCGAATACGTGTATTTCTCGCGTCCGGATTCGCGGATCTACGGAGAAATGGTGGACAAGGTGCGCCGGCAGATCGGCAAAGAACTGGCGCGCGAGGCGCCGGTCCCGTCTACAAAGAAAGGAGAAAAGCATCCCATCGTCATCTCCGTGCCCGACTCCTCCAATACCAGTGCGCTCGGGTATGTGAGCGAATGCGGAAAACAGGGCTATCGGGGCAAATTCGAGATCGGTCTCATTCGTAACCACTATGTGGGACGCACGTTCATTGCCCCCGGACAGGATCGGCGCGAAATGCGGGTGCGATGCAAGTTCAACACGGTGGAAGGCGTACTGAAGGATCGCATCGTCGTCATCGTGGACGACTCTATCGTGCGCGGCACGACGGCCCGGTACATCGTCAACATGATCCGCGAGGCGGGCGCACGGGAAGTGCATTTCCGGGTGGCGGCGCCCCCTGTGCTCAACCCCTGCTACTATGGCATGGATTTCCCCAGCCACGACGAATTGTTTGCGCACGAATTCGGTTCCGACGAGGAGCGCGCAAAATGGCTGGGCGTCGATTCGCTGGCCTACCTGTCCGTAGAGGGGTTGATGAAGGCCGTGCGCAGCGCCAACCGGGGCGATGCGGGCTATTGCAATGCCTGTTTTACAGGAAACTATCCGGTGCCGGTACACGCCCCGGTGGTCAAGGAAGAAAACGAGTGGTAACGAAGTATCCTATATTTTATTGGGCGGTTGCGCGCCTTGCCCTCGAATAATATCCCGCAGCGAATCTCTCGTCGATGTTCTCCTCTCTGCTGCGCCGCCGAAATATGACGGTCGCCGCTGTGCAGGCGCTGGCGCTTCGCGGCCACTCATCCGAGCATACGCTGGACGTGGTCGAACCGTGAGAGTTCTTCCGGCAGATGGTCCTATACGACACGCCCGTCGTCCCCCCCGACTGACCCTGGAGAGAAAACGATGAGAAGGTTCGTGGTCAGTCTGCTTGCACTCTTTCGCCGGATCTCTCTGGGGATACGGAAGCTCCGTGGACAGTCCGAGGACGATGTCGCTGCACAGCGGGTCGTCAGCGGCCGGGCATGGGACGAGTTCTGCGACACGCTGAAGGCGGCAGGCGCATCACTGAACTTCCCGGGGGCGCCGCGCGATGCCTTCAACCAGGCCGAGGGCTATCGCTACCTCAGCCGTCTGACGCGCGCAGGCCTGATGGCCTTCCTCGAACACGCCGACCCGAGGGCGCCGGTCCTCCACCGCATCGCCCACGAAACGGTCAAACTCGGATCCGACAACCCGGACAACCATTACCTGACCGCCGCCATTTCGGGCGCATTCGAGTATCGGATCACCGGGCGCCGCAACACCGTCGCCTACCTCGGGTTCGGTACCCAGGCCGGGCATTACGGACAGGGAGGCGGCATGCCCCCGACCGGCTACGTCGAAGCCGCGGAACTCGAGATAGACGACAATGGCCGCTTCGAGCTGGTGCTAAGTTGTAAGCGGCAGGACGGGAACTGGCTCCCGATGACGCCCGAAAGCGGTGTCCTCATCGTGCGCCAGACGTTCCTCGACCGGCACACGGAAATCCCGGCCGAGTTGCACATCGAACGGATCAATTGCTCCCCCGGCGAGAAGCGCCCGGCGCCACTGACCGCAAAACAACTCGACGAAGGGCTGCGATCAACAAGCACGCTCGTTGCGGGCGCCTCCCTCCTGTTCGCGAAGTGGGCGCGCGACTTCCAAAAACACACGAATACGCTGCCCCGGTTCGACCAGGAGACATCGAACCAGGCCGGAGGCGACCCCAACATCGCCTACTACCACAGCCACTGGCGGCTGGAAAAGGACGAGGCGCTGGTCATCGAGGCTACGCCGCCGGTATGCGAATTCTGGAATTTCCAGCTCAACAACTACTGGATGGAGTCGCTCGACTACCGCTACCATGCCATCCATACCAACAAACATCTCGCCGAATACGAGAGCGACGGTTCCGTACGCCTGATCGTCGCGCACGAAGATCCCGGGCTCCCCAACTGGCTCGACACCGCCGGTCATACCTCCGGGACCATGTGCTTCCGTTGGATTCGGGCCGAGGAGCACCCGACACCCGCGACCCGATGCGTCAAACTGCACGAACTCCGCGCACTCCGCCGGTGAAAAGATGGGGAAGCGGATTACCGAAACATCGACGGACTACGAGCGGCCGTACCGGCCTCTTCCCGTCGCCCTGCTGAACGCGGTCTGGCGCGGCGCGGATCGTATAGGGGTTTCCGGCGGGCTCGAAATCGACAAAATGGTCGTCGCAGCCTGCAGAAAGACGGGGCTCTCGAACTTCGGCGACGAGTGGTTCATGGAAGCGCTGTCCGTGCTCGTCCGCTCGATCAACGAAGAAGCCGACCTCACGCCCCTGGGCCGGTGGATCCAGAGACAGCGAATCGAAGGAGCGCTGGCAACGCGCCTGCGGGTCGAGGAATTGATCCGCAAGCGTCCGGAGATACAGGAAATCGACCTCGGCAGCGTCCTCGTAATCGCCGGCCTCCAACGGACCGGAACGACCACGCTGCACCGGCTGATCGCTTCGCACCCGGATATGCGCGCAGTCACGGCCTGGGAGGGATTGAATCCGCTACCCCTGCTGCGCGAGAAGCCGGGAAACCCGCGCAGCCGGATCAGGCGGGCGCTCATCGCCGAACGCGCAATTGCTTATCTGGCCCCTGCCTTCTTTGCCGTACATCCCGCCGAACACGACGCCCCCGAGGAGGACGTACTGCTGCTCGACGTATCTTTCATGAGCCAGTCGGCGGAAGCAACGATGCACGTGCCTGCCTACGCGCGCTGGCTCGAGGACCAGGACCACACGAGAACGTATGAGGAATTCCGAACCCTGCTCCGGGTCCTGCACTGGCAACGTCCGCACCGCCACTGGGTGCTCAAGACGCCACACCACATGGAGTACCTCGACATCGTACTCAAGGTGTTCCCGACCGCCACGATCGTGCAAACGCACCGGGACCCGCTCAAATCCATCCCCTCCTTCTGGAGCATGGTCGCCCATGGCAGGGGAATGTTCAGCGACCGCGTCGATCCGAAGGAGATTGGCGCACACTGGCTCGCCAAAACCTGCCGCCTGGTCGAACGCACCGCCAGTGTCCGGGAAGCGGCGGACCCGCGCCGCTTCGTCGATATCTCCTACTACGATCTCCTCAGCGATCCGATGGCGCAGCTTGGAAAGGTCTACGAGCGCGCCGGAATCCCCTTCGGACCGGACGCACTACAAGCGGCCGAGCAAACCGCGAGCCGCAACGTTCAACACCGCTATGGACGCCACATGTACGATGCAGAGCGTTTCGGCCTGACCCGGGAGGTGATCGAGCGCCGCATGGCGGCGTACCGGCGCAGGCACGACATTCCGTATGAGTAGGCAAGCAACCGGCACATGAACAGTATCTTCGAGTCCCTTCGCAAGGCGGTCCAGGACCGTACCGCCATCCAACCGACGATTGAGCCCCTGCCGGCTTCCGTGCGGATCGATGGCAAGACGTGCCTGGTGACGGGGGCAAACAGCGGCCTCGGCAAAGCCGTCGCCATCGATTTGGCCGCACGCGGCGGCCATGTCCTGATGGCCTGTCGAGGCGGACACCCCGACGCGGGCAAAGACGTCAAGGCGGCCTCCGGCTCCGATCGCGTCGAGATGCTGTGGGTCGATCTCTCCGACGTGCGCTCGGTGCACCGGCTCTGCGACGAGCTGCGCGAGAGAAAAACGAGGATCGACATCGCGGTCCTCAACGCGGGCCTGATGCCACGCCGCGCCCGCCGGACACCTCAGGGCTTCGAAGCAATGTTCGCTGTCCACTTCCTCGCCAACCGCGTGCTGGTCGATCGCTGGTTGAAGGACGGGATGCTTCGTCCGGCCACCAGGATCGAAGAGGCGCCCCGCATCGTTCTCGTCTCGTCCGAGGCCCACCGCTCTGCCGAGCCGATCGACTTCGATCGTTTCGGCGCGTTCGCGAACTACGGCCTCCGCGACGGGCTCAAGCACTACGGCGCGAGCAAACTCGTCCTGTCCACGTTCGCGACCGAACTCTCCCGCCGTCTCAACCAGGACGACGGTGAACACGTTGCGGTTCACTCGCTTTGCCCCGGCCCCGTACACTCCGCCATTGCCCGGGAAACCCCGATGCTCCTCAAGCCGCTCGTTTACCCGGTGATGAAATTCTTTTTCCTCACGCCGGCCAAAGCCGCGGCGCCCGTGAGCCACCTCTGTTGCAGTAACGAGGCCGGCCGGCGCAGCGGCATCTACCTGCATATGCTGCGCGAGAAACAGCCGTCCGAGGTCGCCGCGAACCGGTCCAACGGCGCCAGATTATGGGAGGCCAGTGAAACGCTGCTCCACAGGTTCGCACCGCCCTCAGCAGCTACACAGGAGAAGGAACCGGTTAACCCATGACGCGCCGACCAACATCCGCGCTCGCAAAGACGCTCCGCCACACGGCGGAGCTCTTCACGCGCAAGCCTATAGCCGGGCAAGTCGACATGTCCGGCAGATATGTCGTCGTCACGGGCGCAACGCCCGGGTCGATCGGGTACGAAGTCGCCCGAACGTTGGCCGGCTGGGGCGCCCACATCGTCGCCACCGGCAGGGAAGACAGCGCTTCGCTCAAGGAGGCTCTCCGGCGGGATCTGCGGAACGGCGGCCAGGTCGAGACCCACCCGCTTGACCTCTGCGATCCGGCCAGCATCGCAGCCTTCGCCGCCTGGTACCGAAAACACTCCGGCGGCCGATTGGATGTGCTGATCAACAACGCCGGCATCCTCCTGAACGTGCTCTTCCGCTGGCGCAAGCCCGATTTCTCCGCCGACGGGTTCGATCTCCACTGGCGAACGAATTACCTCGGCGCGTTCCATCTGACGCGCCTGCTGCTGCCGATGCTCTGCGAGGCCGGTCGGCGCACCGGCGATGCCCGGGTAATCAACGTATCTTCTCACCATCACGACAAGGGAAGCAACAATCGCCCCTTCCGGGACACGGGCAGGCACGACTCCTGGACCGCCTATGGCCAGTCCAAGCTTGCGCTCATCCATCACAGTTTCGAGTTGCAACGCCGCTACGGAACGGACTGCAACCTGCGATCGGTCGCACTGCATCCAGGCTCTGCCTGCACGAATATGACGCTCGGCTGGTTGGACAAAACCCCCTGGCTCCGAACGATGAGACCTCTCGCAGTGCCACTGGCCTCGCTGATCCTCCTGACGCCGGCCCAGGCCGCCCAGGCCATCGTTCACTGTGCAACGGATCCTCTTATGGAAGGCGGTCATTATTATGAGCGCTTCTGTCCGGTCGAGCCTGCTCGTGACGCCCAGGATGCAGCGGCGGCGCAACGCCTGTGGGAAGAATCGGAGCGCTGGTTCAACGCACTCAAGTGATACGCTGATTAAGTCCGCGAAGCGCTGGGACTGAGAGGGGTGCTGAGCAAAGCGGTTTTGATCAGAGTATCCTTAAATCAGGAAATACCAAAATGTTCAAGTACGCCATTACTTCGGAACCGGTAGAGATCAACGCCCCCATCGACACGGTCTGGAATATCCTGGCGGATGTGGATCGCTACTGCGAATGGAACCCCTTTGCCCGGACGTATACGCAGACCGACGTACGCGTGGGCTCCTTCGTCGACTTCGATGTCAAACTGGGCCGCTACGACCGAAAACAGACAGAACGATTCCAGGCGGTCGAGCCGCCGACCCTCCTGTCATGGAGCACGAAGATCGGAAACGAGTTGCTGCTGAAAGCGCTGCGGGAACAGCGACTCGAGAAACGGAGCGAGACCCGTTGCGCGTACTTCAACACGGACACGCTCGAGGGCCCGTTGGCGCCGCTCGCTATATTCCTGTTCGGCCGGGCCATGCGCCGCGGATTCGACGATGTAGGCCGGGCGCTGAAAAAAACGGCGGAGAGTCGAATTTAAGGATACGCTGATTAAAACCGCTTCGTCCAGCGCTTTGCGGACCTAATCAGCGTGTCCTTACGTATTTTTGAAGAATATCCTATATTTTATTGGGCGGTTGTGCGCCTTGCCCTCGAATAATATTCCGCAGCGAATCTCTCGTCGATGTTCTCCTCTCTGCTGCGCCGCCGAAACCTGACGGTCGCCGCCGTACTGGCGGTGGGCGCCATTGCTCTGTGGGCGTCCCGGGCTGGCGGAAGCGAGGTGGATTTCAACGAGCATATCCGCCCGATTCTCAACGAAAACTGCGTAACATGCCACGGCGGCGTAAAACAGCAGGCGGAGTTGAGCCTTCTTTTTCGCGACGATGCACTCCAGCCCGCGGAATCGGGAAGGCACGCGATCGTACCGGGACAGTCGAAAAAAAGCGAACTCATTCGACGGGTCACACATGCCGATCCCGACGAGCGCATGCCCGCCGAGGGGCCGGCGCTCAACGACCATGAAATCAACCTGCTGAAACGCTGGATCGACGAGGGAGCCGCCTGGGAGCCCCATTGGGCCTACGTGGCGCCGGAAACGCCGAACATCCCGGAGGTGTCCGATTCCGCATGGCCGAACAACGATATCGACCGGTTCGTGCTGGCCCGGCTGGACCGGGAAAACCTGCGCCCGTCGCCGGAAGCGGATTGCACGGTGCTGCTGCGGCGCGTGAGCCTTGACCTGACGGGCCTGCCGCCGTCTCCGGAAGACACAGATCTCTTCTGCGCAGACCCGTCCGACGCGCGGTACGGAGAAGCCGTGGACAAGCTGCTCGCCTCTCCGCGATTCGGGGAACGATGGGCGGGGTACTGGCTCGATCTGGCCCGCTACGCCGACTCGAACGGATACGAAAAGGACACTCCCCGCACCATCTGGAAATACCGCAACTGGGTGATCGAGGCATTCAACGAGGACATGCCGTTCGATCGGTTCTCGACGGAACAACTGGCCGGCGATCTGTTGCCGGAGGCCGACACGAAGCAGCTCATCGCCACGGCGTTCCACCGGAACACGATGACCAATACGGAAGGCGGCACGGACGACGAGGAATTTCGCGTCGCCGCGGTCATGGACCGCCTGAACACCACCTTCGAGGTGTGGCAGGGGACCACCATCGGATGCGTGCAGTGCCACGGGCACCCGTACGATCCGTTCCGAAGCGAAGAATTTTACGAACTCCTGACCTTCTTCAACAACACGGCCGATACGGACCGGGACAACAACGAGCCGAAGCTCTACGAATTCGACGAACGGCCGGAAGAGGGCCGCCGGCTGCTTGCCGACCTGGAGAACCTGGAGCAGGAGATGCACGAAGCCGTGAACCCCGACGATTTCGCGGCATGGACGCAGCGCTTCGAGGAATACGCCCGGGATATAGATCGTCCTCCTTTCTTCGAGGGGCGCACCCTGTTTCCGCCGGTCATCCGGACGGCGCAGAAAGAAGCCGACCGGCGCAGTCCGAACGATGTCTTCGTCCTGCGCAGCCTGTTCATCGAGATGGATCCGGCCTTCGAGGCCATGCGCGCGGAGCGCTCCCGCCTGCAGGAAGCCGTGGCCGAACTGGAGCCGATCACCACGCCCATTATCCGGGAACTCCCGGCGGCCTCGGCGCGCACCACGCATATATTCGACCGGGGCAACTGGCTCGTGCATGGCGATCCCGTCGATCCCGACGTGCCCGATGCGCTGCCTGCCTTTTCGGAGAATGCTCCGAGAAACCGCCTGGGCCTTGCGCAGTGGCTCTTCGATCCCGCCAACCCGCTCACGGCCAGGGTCGCGACGAACCGCTTCTGGGAGCAGTTGTTCGGGGCCGGCATCGTCGAAACGGTCGAGGATTTCGGGACGCAGGGGGAGCCGCCCACCCATCCTGAGTTACTGGACGCCCTTGCCCTGCAATTTTCGCAGGACTTCGGATGGAGCGTAAAGCGGCTGCTCAAGGAAATCGTAACCAGCGCTACCTACCGGCAATCGTCGCATGTCTCGCCCGAACTCCTTGAGATCGATCCGGACAACAAATTGCTTGCCAGGGGGCCGCGTTTCCGGCTGTCCGCCGAGCAGATCAGGGACCAGTCCCTTGCCGTCAGCGGGCTACTCAGCGACAAGATGCTGGGACCCAGCGTGTTTCCCCCGCAACCGCCGGGCCTCTGGACCAATCCGTACAGCGACCTCACGTGGGTAACGAGCGAAGGCGAAGACCGTTACCGCCGCGCCCTGTATACCTACTGGCGCCGGACCGTCCCGTACCCGTCGCTGCTCGCTTTCGACGCGATGAGCCGGGAGTTGTGTACTTCCCGGCGCATCCGCACCAATTCGCCGCTGCAATCGTTGGTGACGCTGAACGACCCCGTGTATGTCGAAGCGGCCGTGGCGCTTGCCCGCCGCATGCAGGACGAAGGATACGATACGCCCGAAGACCGGCTGCGGCGGGGGTACCGACTTGCGCTGCAACGGGATCCGCCTGAAGAAGCGCTGAAACATCTGGTAACCCTCTACGAAACGGCCCTCGCCGACTACCGGCAACGTCCGGAAGCCGCCGCCGCGCTCGTCCGTATCAAGGAGAATGCCTTTGCCGGATACGAAGAGACGGTGCAAACGGATTACGGCTCCGAACCGGCGTACACGGCGCCCAGCCCGGCCTCCCCGGCAATGACGGGGTCCGCCTCGCCGGAAGAAGGCGCCCTTGCCGTTACGGCGAACGCCATCCTCAACCTCGACGCCTTTCTGACCAAGGAATAACTATGGCCATGAAACCATGACCGATGCAGCATACAGGGAGCGGCGTCTTGACGCGCTCCACCGGATCACCCGGCGTCACTTTCTGAAAACCGCCGCCGCAGGCTTTGGCGGCCTGGCTCTGCCGACCCTCGCCGGGTGCGGCGCCGCCGATTCCGCAATCCGGGGCGCTGCGGACAGCGCCCGGGGACTCCACTTCGCCCCGCGCGCAAAGCGGGTCATTTTCCTGCACATGGCCGGCGCGCCGTCCCAGCTCGAATTGTTCGACTACAAACCCGAACTGCACCGCCTGGACGGGCAGTTGTGCCCGGAATCCCTGCTGGAAGGCAGGTTCTTCCCCTTCATCAAGGGGACCCCGAAGATGCTGGGGCCGCAGGCTACGTTTGCGCAGCGCGGAGAAAGCGGCGCATGGGTTTCGGACATGCTCCCGCACTTCGCAGAGGCAGCCGACGAGGTCACGTTCCTCAAGGCGATGCACACGGACGAATTCAACCATGCGCCTGCGCAACTCCTGTTACACACGGGACATGCCCGTCCGGGGCGTCCCAGCATGGGGTCCTGGGCCATCTACGGACTCGGTTCGGAGAACCAGAACCTGCCCGGCTTCATCGTACTGCTTTCCGGAGGCAAGCAGCCCGACGGCGGGCGCAGCGTATTCGGCAGCGGCTTTTTGCCCACCGTCTACGAGGGCGTGCAGTGCCGCTCGCACGGCGATCCGGTGCTCTATGTGGGCAATCCGCAGGGCATGAGCCGCGAATTGCGCCAAAAGTCCATTGAAACGATCAACGCCATCAACCAGCGGGACTACGAGGAGGTCGGCGATCCCGAAACGCTGTCGCGCATGGCCCAGTACGAAATGGCTTTCCGCATGCAGATGTCCGTGCCGGAAGCCATGGACATCGAGGACGAACCGCAGTGGGTCCACGACATGTACGGTACGAAACCCGGCGCGGTCTCCTATGCGAACAACTGCCTGCTGGCGCGGCGGCTGGTGGAGCGGGGCGTGCGTTTCGTGCAGCTTTTTCACTGGGGATGGGATGCGCACGGCGCCAGCGCAGATGAAGCGCTCAACATCGGTTTCAAGGAGCGCTGCGACGAAACGGATCAGGCCACGACCGCCCTCCTGCTGGACCTCAAGCAGCGGGGTCTCCTCGAAGATACGCTCCTGGTATGGGGCGGCGAGTTCGGCCGCACGCCGATGCTGGAGAACCGCACCGGGGACGACAATCCCTTCGTGGGCCGCGATCATCACACGGACGTATACACCATGTGGGTAGCGGGCGGCGGCGTCAAGCGCGGGTTCACCTTCGGCGAAACGGATGAAATCGGGTATTCGGCCGTGAGGGACCGCGTACACATCCATGACCTGCAGGCAACCATTCTGCACCTGATGGGCATGGATCACGAACGGCTGATCTTCGAACACCAGGGACGGGACTACCGCCTGACGGACGTACACGGAAAAGTAGTGCGGCAGATCCTGGCGTAGGCAGCCCGCAGACAGAATACCCCTTCGGCCCTCATCGGGATAAACCACGGAGCGAAGACCGCCGGATCGCGCGCACGCGCAACCCCGGCGATTTTTCGGCCATCGAACCGGCATGCATATCGAAAACATTTCCCGCTGGAGACCGCCGCCGGAGTGGCCCCGGATCACCGTGATCGATGCGCACACGGCAGGCGAGCCCCTGCGCGTGATCATCGACGGCTACCCTCCCCTCGAAGGCGATTCCATTCTGGCCAGACGGCGCCATGCGCAACAGCGCCTGGACCATCTTCGCCGGGCGCTCATGTGGGAGCCCCGCGGCCATGCGGACATGTACGGATGCCTGCTTACGGAACCGGTCACGGAGGAGGCGGACCTTGGGGTCCTGTTTCTGCACAACGAAGGGTACAGCACCATGTGCGGCCACGGGATCATCGCCGTGACCCGGGTGGCGCTCGAAACCGGCCTTCTTCCCAGGACCGATCCCGTAACCTGCGTGCGCATCGACACCCCGGCAGGCCTGATTACGGCTTTCGGGCATTGGGAAAACGGGCAGGTACGGCGCGTCTCCTTCGAGAATGTGCCTTCGTACGTGGACAGTCTCGATCAGGTGGTGGAGGTTCCGGGATTGGGTTCCGTGCGCTACGATCTGGCTTTTGGGGGAGCGTACTATGCTTTTGTGCAGGCAGAAGAGGTGGGTCTCACCTGCGAGGGGCGCCATGCGCCGGAACTCATTGCAAAAGGCATGGCGATCAAGCGCGCCATTATGGATAGCCGCGCCATCCGGCATCCCTTCGAAGAAGACATGGGTTTCCTGTACGGAACGATTTTTATCGGCCCGCCCGAACATGACGGCTCGCACAGCCGGAACGTGTGCATCTTTGCCGAAGGCGAAGTGGACCGCTCCCCCACAGGTACGGGGGTCAGCGCGCGAGCCGCCATCCATCATGCCCGGGGAGAAATTGCGACGGACGAACCGCTGGTCATCGAAAGCATCATCGGCAGCACATTCACAGTGCGCGTCAAAGCCGCCACCACCTTCGGTCCTCACGAGGCGATTATCCCGGAGGTGTCCGGAGAGGCGTACATCACCGGCCGCAGCACATTCTGCCTGGACCCCGACGACCCCTTGCGTCATGGCTTTTTGCTACGGATGCTCTGATTAACCTGCGCGCACATGCCCCGCATTCGTTTGTTGTCCCGCGAGGATATCCGGCAAACGCTGGATATGCCCACCGCCATTGCGCGCATGGGAGAAGCCTATGCCGCCTTGTCCGGCGGACGGGCCACGGTACCCGTACGCCAGAGCCTGCCCATCCCCGAACACAAGGGACAGGTCCTGATCATGCCGGCCTGGTTGCCGCACACCGGGGCGGTCAGCGTTAAAATCGTATCGGCTTATCCGGAGAATCCGGCCCGGCATTTGCCCTTCATCCAGGCCCTCGTGGTGGTGCTGGACGCTGCGGACGGCCGTCCCCTCGCCATCATGAACGGGGAATGCCTTACGGCGCTGCGGACCGGCGCCGGAGCGGGACTGGCCACGGACCTGCTTGCGAGAAAGGACGCCGAAGCAGCCGCCATCTTTGGCCCCGGCGTGCAGGGACGCACGCAACTCGAAGCCGTATGCGCGGTGCGCGACATCCGGCGCACGTACGTTTTCGGGAGGACCCCCGAAAAAACCGAGGCGTTCGCCCGCGAAATGACGGCGCTGCTGAATCATGAGGTGGTTCCGGCGACGGAGCCGGCGCAACTGCGCAAAGCGGATATCGTATGCACCGCCACCTCGTCGCGCACGCCGGTTTTTGCGCACGCGGACGTGGCCCCCGGCGCCCACATCAACGGGGTGGGTTCTTTCCGCCCCGACATGGCCGAAATTCCCGTGGAAACGGTACGGGCGGCAAAAGTCGTCGTGGATCAGCGCGCAGCCTGTCTGGCCGAAGCGGGGGACATCATCCAGCCCCTGAACCGAAAACTCATCGACGAGAACCATATCTACGGCGAGATAGGCGAGATCGTCTCAGGGGATGTGGCGGGACGGACCTCGCCGGACGAAATCACCTTGTTCAAGTCGGTGGGGAATGCCGCACAGGACCTGGCGGCAGCCGCGCATATCGTCAGGGAAGCGGAACGGCGCGAGTTGGGGATGGAGGTGGAGGTGTGAGTGCTCGCGTTTGAGTTGGATTTGTGCTGCATGGTCAGTCAGTAGCCGGAAAGAGCACCCAGGATGTCTACCCGGTTCAGAAGAAGGAAATTGATAAGAACGCTGGCATCGACTGCGACGATATACATCTCCCCCCCTCTGCAGTAAGCTTCAGCATTCTCCGCGCATCACATCGACAGGTTCGGTTTCGTCCAAACCGGCTTTCTCCAGCAACGCATCCGCATCGCGCTCGGGGTCTGCCAACCGGACAAGTTCCCGGAGTTTGCTGCGGGTGATTTCCTCGCGCCGCAGCGCCTCGATTCCCAGCGAAAGAAACCGTGAGCGGAATTGATTCCTTGCAGCTTGATGGTCGGGTTCGGGAAAACCCAGAAAATCACTTATGGCGCGACCACGGCCCTCCCTGTCTTCTTTGGACAATCTCGTTTGCTCATTCTCGTCAATTATACGAAGGCCCTTCAGGCGATACAGCATCGCGGTGCGGCTCACGTTAAAATGATGAGCCAACCGAACAAGATCATGCATTTGAATATCCTGACTCCCCGGCTCCATGCGCCCCTCTACATGCAGAGCAGACTCCCCATCATATACATCCACCTGACCCCGGCTGGGTCGACCCTTGGCAAGGCCATGCACGAAAGATCGAACAGCGGGCTCGGGCATCAGAAAAGAAGCAGCAAATGCATTGGCTCGCACTTCATTGAGATTGGATCGGTCACTCGAACGACTCAGCATGCCGCGGATTTCCCGATCAAAAAGCACATGAGCATATTCGTGCGCGAACGAAAAGCGCCGGCGCAAGACATGGTGCTGCCGATTGACCGCAACCAACATGCCGTGTCTGGCATCGATCAGCGTCAATCCGGATATATCGTCAGGTAAGTCCACCTGTGCGGTGCGGATACCCTGGCCCTCAAGAAGATCGACCACATCCGGCAGCGGCGCATCCCCAAGATTGAGGCGGTGGCGCTCCTTCGCTGCTACGAGCGATCCCTGCTGAACCGCATCCCACTTGGAATCCGGCGGAGGAACCGGATAGATCGGTATGGTAGCCATCCCTCGATCCAGACCAAGGCGACGTTCCAGATTGGTGATCTCGCGCCCAAGGATGATGCATTGGCGCAACGAATCCAGAACCCCTGCATCTGCCGAAACACCCGGTTGCCGGCGAAAAAGCGCCATGACAGCCTCACCCTCTGGAAAATTCTCTTCGAGAAAGTCCTGAATATCTCGCCCATAAAGATGTGCGAGCCGATGAAGTTCCAGGCTCGACACCCCGCGCCGGCCCTGCTCCATTTGCGAAATGGCCGTGCGGGAAATTTCGAGGTGGTCGGCCACCTCTTGCTGGGTCATCTGACAAGCTTCACGCGCTGCGCGGATTCGGCGGGCGAGCTCGCCTTGCGTGATAGCCATGGCATTCCACGCTCAATTACATGGCCCGGACACCGTATCCAAGCCTCATGCATGATACAAAACAAAACATAAAATGTCAATAAATGGATTTTATGAATTTATTTCTGTCAAATTCGTCAGTACAGGCATATCCCGCCCTCTCACCAACCCGCCCCCACAAGTGCGCCATTCCACCCCCCTTGCCTATATTGGCGGCGTAACACCATCCAGATCGAACCCGATGAACGGTACCCGGACCATGTCTTCGTTTCAGTCTCTGCGCTTCCGCATGGGGAGGCGCCTGTTTGCGGCGGCGCTGGCGGCGGCCCTCCTGTGGATCGCCGGATGTACGCGCCCGTCCGTACCGATCGCTCCTGTCGAAGAGTCCGCCACGCCGGTCGAAGCGCGGCGCGGCATGGTCGTTTCCGCGAAGATCGAGGCGTCCGAGGCCGGCGTCGAGGTGCTCCGGCAAGGCGGCAATGCGGTGGATGCAGCGGTGGCCACCGGGTTTGCGCTGGCGGTTACGTACCCTCCGGCGGGTAATCTCGGCGGCGGCGGCTTCATGGTGATCCGTTTTGCAAACGACCGCAAAAACGGGCAATCTCCCGACCCGGCAGTCACCACCATCGACTACCGCGAAAAGGCGCCTGCCGCGGCCCACCGGGACATGTATCTCGACGACGAGGGACAGGCCATTCCCCAACTCAGCCGGCTGGGATACCTTGCCTCGGGCGTGCCGGGTTCTCCGGCGGGACTGGTCATGGCGCACGAGCAATATGGCCGGCTCCCCCTGTCGGATGTGATGGCGCCGGCGATTCGCCTTGCGGAGGAAGGATTCCTGTTGAGCCGGCGGGATGCGGCGGGACTGAATGCGCAGCGCGACGCCTTTGCGCAGTTCGAAAGCACCGCGAAGTATTTCACGAAATCCGCCCCCGACCAGCGCTATGAGGCCGGAGAACGCTTTGCGCAGCAGGACCTTGCGGAGGTTCTCCGGCGAATCCGGGACCGGGGCCGGGCCGGATTCTACGAAGGCGAGACCGCCGAACTGATCGCCGAAGAGATGGCGCGCGGCGGCGGATGGATCACGATGGAAGACCTTGCCGCCTACGAGGCCGTGGAGCGCGCCCCGCTTTCGGGCACGTACCGGGGCCACCGGTTCTTCGCCATGGCGCCCCCGTCTTCCGGAGGCGTAGCCCTGGCCCAATTGCTCAATGCCGTCGAGCCATACGACATGGCGGACATGGGCCACCACACGGCGCCCGCGGCCCACCTCATGGGCGAAGCGATGCGCCGCGTCTACGCCGACCGGGCGCAGTGGCTGGGCGACCCCGATTATTTCGAGGTCCCGGCAGCCGCCCTCATCCGGAAGGAATACATGCAGCAGCGCATGGCGGGGTTCGACCCCGACCGGGCGGATTCCAGCGCAGCCGTGGCGTACGGGGACCCGCTTGCCTTCGAATCGTCCGAAACCACGCATTATTCCGTGGTGGACGCGGACGGGCAGGCAGTCAGCGTAACCACCACGATCAACGGAAGCTACGGATCGAAGGTGGTGGTGGACGGCGCCGGCTTCTTCATGAACAACGAAATGGACGATTTTTCCGCCAAGCCGGGCGCGCCCAACATGTTCGGGCTGCTTGGCTCGGAGGCCAACGCCATCGAACCGGGCAAGCGCATGTTATCGTCCATGACGCCCACCATCGTGGAGGACCCCTCCGGAGAACTGTTCATGGTGATCGGATCGCCTGGAGGAGGGCGCATCATCACGACGGTATTCGAGGTGATGCTGAACGTGATCGACCACGAAATGAACATCCAGGAGGCGGTCGCGGCGCCCCGGATTCATCACCAGTGGCTGCCGGATGTGCTGTTCTACGAGACGCAGGCGCTTTCCGAAGACGCCCGGCAGGGACTGGAGCGCCGGGGCTGGACGCTGGATCACAACGGCGCCTGGGGACGAGCGGACGGCATCGTGGTGCGCCGGGACGCGGAAGGCGTGTTGTACCAGGGCGGCGCCGATCCGAGAGGGGACGATGCGGCGGCGGGATATTGAGGCGTAGCGCGGGACGGGCGTATCCGCTGAACCATACGCATGTCCGTCAATCCCCATCACCTTGGAAACCAGGAATTTTTTGGTTTTATTACGGATTATTCTTATTATATAATCGGATTATCCGTAATAACTATATGCTGCAATCGCAACGACTTGAAGAGGTCCTGCACGCCGCGGGCGATTTACTGGAATCTGAAGGCTTGAACGTCAGCGTGGTCGTGGTTGGGGGAGCCGCGTTAAACATACTGGGGTTCGTTACCCGGACTACCGATGACATCGATGTGATCGCACAGGCAAAAGAACAAGGTCATGGAAGAGAACCGAAACTATTACCGCCCGAGCCCCTGCCGGAAGCTTTGCAACGCGCAATTCTGCGGGTTGCCCGCGACTTTGGCCTTCCGAAAACCTGGATGAATACAGAGATCGGCGCGCAGTGGCGACAGGGGCTGCCCCCGTGGCTGAACAACGATCTGATATGGCGCCGGTATGGAGGTCTGAAAACAGGCCTGGCGGGGCGGCGAACACTCATTGCTCTGAAACTTTTCGCAGCTACAGACCAGGGACCGCGTAGCGTGCATTACCAGGACCTGATCGCCCTCTCTCCCACGGAAGAGGAACTCGCCGCCGCCTGCGCCTGGGTAGCTACGCAGGACGCATCCGAGGCATTCGCCTCAATGCTTGATCAGGTAATGAATCATGTCAAACGAGATACTCGAACAGACCGGTAGTCTGGCGCGTCAGGCGGCGACCCATGCAGTATGGATGCAGTGGAGAAGCCTTGGCGCCGGTACGCTCACGGGGGGCGGGAGCACCGCTCGATCCGTAATTGACCCGGAGGCCCTTGTGCTGGCCTCGCTCGCTATGCTCGACGAGGAGCGTCGTCTTGCCGATATACTGGCTTGGTGGGTGCGTGTCGGATCTCGACTTCTCAGCGTGCAGCGCATGAAGGTAGTGGCCAGAATATACCCGGAGGAGATAAAGGGATATTCGGGACAGTTTGCGCAATCTGCCGTCGCGGCGAAAGACACCCGCTGGAAACGGTATGCGGCCGGAGAACCGCTGGAGACGCGCAAACGGACTGACAAAGAAGCAATGGCGCCAGATCTTTCCTTACCCCCGGCGCTATTGCTACGTTTGCGGGCCGGTTTCGGCGTGAGCGCCAAGCCGGACATGCTCGCCTTTCTCCTGAGTATTGGCGAACGCGCCGCAACGGTTCAGGAGATTACGCGTGCGACAGGCTACTCGGGCGTAACCATTCGCGATGCCGCGCGGGACCTGACGCTGGCGCGATTTGTCGGGGAGACAGAAGAACATCCGCTGCGCTATTATGCCCGGCGCGCGCAATGGACAACACTACTTGATTTCGGCCTTTCGGGAAAACCGTCAGACAGGCTGCACTGGGGCTTCTGGAAAACCGCATTCGCATTCCTGACCCATGTGAATGAACTGGCGCGCTCTTGCGTTGCGGAATCCGCCAGCGAGTATGTGCAGAGTTCTCGGGCGCGAGATGTTTTTCTGCGTCACCGAAGCGTGTTCATCGACAAGAAAATTGACGCGCCCGACCCGGCAAACTATCGGGGCGTCGCCTACCTTACGGGATTTCACTGCGCCGTACAGGCCTTCGCGGACTTTGTAGAAAAGAACTTGTAGAAACACCCGGCAACAGGCCGCCCTCGCCGTCGTGCGCGGCGACAGCGCGTTGGCGAAGTTCGCTTGGCGCCAATGATCCGTTTTTATCCCTTTTGAGTAGTTTTTATACCTTTTCGGTATAATTTCTCTCCTTTTTATGGGTGGTTTTTACTCAAAACGGTGAATTGCAGGCGTAGCGGCGCTATGCGGGCGAAGGGCATTCCGGGGGGTGCAGCGCGGGGCGAAACGGCATTCCGGGGGGCGAAGAGCGGCGCGAAATGGCGTTCCGGGGGGCGTAGCGCGGCGCGAAGGGCGCTACGCGAGCGAAGGGTGGCATTTCACCATTTCAGCAAGCCCCTGACCCTTAATTCGGGCATGGAATCGAGGGGGATCGCGCTGGCTCCGGGCGTGCTGCCTTCAACATTCAAAAGAAAGCGCCTGCCGGTTGACGGCGATGGCTTCGGGTGTGTACCGTACCGCGACGGTTACGGTCTCGGTGGAGAGTGTTTCGGAGGAAAAGGTCAGGCCGCCCGTTCTGTGGGAGGACTGCGATCCTTTGACGATTCCCGACGAACCGGGGGCAGGTTGCGCAGAAGACAGGGGGCCGGTTCCGTTCGGGGTCGGTTTTGAGGAGGAGGAGGGTCTATTCCCGGAAGCGCCGGGTCAGCCTTTCGGGCCTGTTCCGGACGGCGGATCGGATCGTCAGGCGCCTCGTCTGGAGTGTCCTGTGGCGATGTTTCTGGAGGAACTGGAGACGGGGCAGCTCGAGTGCCATGCCTGGGACGCTTCGGGAGAGGAATATCTGGAGTATTCGTGGGAGCCGGTGGGCGGCACGACGCGGGACTATCTGGACAATCCGCGATTGATTCCCGAAGACGCGCCGAACCCGTCGGTGGTGGCGCCCGAGACGCCGGTATACGAAACGCTGGAATCGTTCCGTGCAGGAGAGACGACGTTTCGGTACCGGTACCGCTTGACGGCAACCTCCCGCGCAACGGGCCTGTCGTCGTCTTCGGAGGTGGAGGTGTTCGTATCGAGCCGTCGTCCGAGCGTGTATTGCCCCCTGGAGGTCGTGGTGGAAGAGGGCGAGACGGTCTCGCTCGATTGCGAGGGGGCGGACCCGTTGTCGTCTCGCATGGACTACGACGAGGAAGCCGCGTCGGTGCGATGGGAGTGGGAAGGACTGTGGGGTACGAGCACGGATGCGCTGGAAGCGACGCACCTGTCGTCTCCGTTGTTTACGGCGCCTCCTGACAGCGCGGGCAAGGAGTACCATTACATCGCGAGCATGACAACCTCGGCTTCGGGGACGCCTCGCACGGCGCGGCGGAGGGTGACGGTAACAGTGACGGGCGCGGTGCTGAACAAGCTTGCGATAACCGTTATTTGCGAGGATCCTGAGGATATTAACGAGTATGCATCTATTGTCCTGGAATGCGAGGCGTCGGGTGCGCCCGGGGACGATCCGGTCTATACGTGGTCATGGTCCCCGACCACAAACCTGACGGATCACGATACGGCTATGCCCACGTTTGCTCTGCTTGCCGATGTGGATGGGGATACGACGTATACGTACACGGTGACGGCATCAGCGGACAATGTGGAGGACGGAACTGCCGAGGTTACGGTGACGGTGAAGGATGTGCCGGTTCCTGTTATTACGTGCGAGGACGCTGAGGTATTCGAGCGCACGGCCGATTTTGCACTGAACTGTGCGGTGGAGAACGAGCCGTCGGGCGCTACGTATTCGTGGTCGGGGAGTGGAAGCACGACGGATACGAGTCTGTTGACCAGCGGCACAGACAGCCTGACCCCGACGTTCGGCGTGCCGGGCTATACTCCACAAAATTCGGATGACGTTTCCAGGGAGTACCAATACACCGTAGCGTTGTCGGTTGGCAGCAAGGTTGTCGTTACCGAAAATGTCACCATTACAGTGAAGGACAATAACATAATCTGCTGGCGTAACTATTCAGAAACAACAAGAGGTAAATATTCGGGTACCGATGAAGGGGGGCGTACCGTAGAAATGGAGACATGTTCAAAGATTACCGGGCCAGGTCCATTTTCATACTCCTGGGAAAGCGATTTCAGTTGGGCGGCCTCATATATCTCGGATGCAAATGTATATGTCCCCACATTTACCCCGCCCAACAATGTGTTCGAATCGGTAGGATTCTTCTACAGACTTACGATATCCAGTCCGATAGCACCTGAGATTCTGGTTTCCGGTGGCGTTTGGGTGTATAACACGGAGTTGGAATGCGACAGCGTCCAACCGGTGTACGAAGGCTCTGCCGATTTTGCTCTTGACTGTTCAATGATAAAGTTTCCAGTACCGGGGCCAAGCCACCGCTTTGATGGACCCGATTACAGTTATAGATGGAATGCCCGGGACGACACCCCGGATATCAGCCGGCTTATTGCCGATACGGATGGTTTTACCCCAACGTTCGACGTTCCTGACAACGTAGATGCGAACACGGACTACGAATACAAACTGACGGTTTCAGGCACCAGGGGCGCGCAGCTTCATGAGGGCAACGTTACCGTGCGGGTGCTGAAAAAGCCTGAAATTGTCATTGACTGCCCCGGCGATCCGTACTCGAAATATGAGGGACAGAATGACATTACGCTGGACTGCGAGGCGACAGGGGCGCCTTCGAATTCCGAGTACGACTATGCCTGGGCGGCCAGAGGCGCGACGCAGGACACGGATAACTTGAGACGTAAACTGACGGGGCAGCCGAGGTTCAGAGTCCCGAATGAAGTGAATAGTAACGAGACGTACGAATACACGCTGACGGTAAGCGCCGAGAATGCGATAACCGCAACAAAGGACGTTACCGTGCGGGTGCTGAACAAGCCTGATATTGTCATTGACTGCCCCGGCAATCCGTATTCGAAATATGAGGGAGAGGACGATATTTTGCTGGACTGTTCGGCTTCAGGGGCGCCGGAGGGTTCCACGTACACGTACCGCTGGACGGCGCGGGGCAATACGCCGAACGTGGCCAGGCTCCGCAACAGGAGTACTCCCACGCCGACCTTCGATGTCCCGGATGAGGTAGACAACGACGAGTTCTACGAATACACGCTGACGGTAACCGCCGAAAATGCGGAAGACGCGGAAGAGGATGTTACCGTGATTGTCTGGGACAAGCCTGAGATAATAGTCACGTGTTCCGACAGTCCCTACTCGGTATATGAGGGAGAGGCAAATTTTTTCCTGGAGTGCCGGCATGATTTTTTTCTCGATGACATCACCACCGTATACGAATACAAATGGGCGGGGCGGGGCAGCACGTCAAACACGGACCAGCTCATTTTCGGGCCGAATGATAATAGGCCGATGTTCAATGTGCCAGCCAATGTGGAACGCGATGAGATCTACGAATATACGGTGACGGTCTCGGCGGAAAATCAGAAAGATGGCATGGCGAACGTTACCGTGACGGTGCTGAACAAGCCGCAACTGGCGCTGGTATGCATGCCTCCCACTCCGGTGTACGAGGGTGCGGAAAACTTCGACCTGGATTGTTCGGCTTCGGGGGCGCCTTCGGGTTCCGGGTACGACTACGTCTGGACGGGACGCGGCAATACTGCGGTCCCGGGCCGGTTGAGCGCGACGGACATTGCTTCTCCGAGGTTCCATGTGCCGCCTGATGCAGATGCGGACACGGACTACGAATACACGCTGACCGTCACGGCGGAAAATGCGGAGGACGCGACACAAGACGTTATCGTGACGGTGCTCGACAAGAAGCCGCTGGAGGTGGCGTGCGCAACGCCTGCTCCGGTGTTTGAGGGGTCGCCGGACGTCGACATGGATTGCGCAGCTACGGGCGCTCCTCCGGGTTCCGAAATTCAATATGCCTGGACGGCGCGCGGAGGCGGCAACACGGACAGGTTGAGCAGTACGACCATTGAGAATCCGACGTTCGACGTGCCGGAGACCGTGCAGGCGGAGGAAACGCACGAGTACACGCTGACGGTCAGTGCCGAGAATGCGGAAGACGCAACGGAAGAGGTAACCGTGAGGGTGCTTAAGCTGGGATCCATTGCGCTCATTTGCGCATCGCCTCCTTTGGTGTACGAGGGTTCGGAAGACCTCGCGCTGGATTGTTCGGTTTCAGGGGATACGGAGAATACCGACTATGCGTACGAATGGACGCCGAGAGGCGATACGCAGGGCATGTCGCTGCTCAGCAACGTGAACATTGCCTCGCCGACGTTTCGGGTGCCTGATACTATAGCCGAAACGACGACGTACGAATACCTGTTGACGGCGCGCGCGGATGGGGTGAGAGATGCAACGGAGGAGGTGTCGGTGACGGTGCTGAATCGAGGTACGCTGGCCGTTGGGTGCGTGCCCCCTCCTTTGGCGTACGAAGGGTCGGAAGACTTCGCGCTGGACTGCGAGGCTTCGGGCTCCCCTACGGGCGCCGGCTACGCATACGAGTGGACGGCCAGAGGCGATACGCAGGATACGAATCTTCTATCGGATGTAAACCGGCTTACCCCAACGTTTTTTGTGCCTCACGACGTAGCCGCAACGATGTCGTACGAGTATCTGTTGACCGTTTCGGCGGAGAATGCGGAATCCGGTTCGGCCAGGGTAACCGTGACGGTGCTGAACCGGGGCGGGCTGGCCGTTGGGTGCGCGCCTCCTCCTGTGGTGTACGAAGGCGCGGCGAACTTCAATCTGGACTGCGAGGCTTCGGGCGCGCCAGCGGGTTCCGAGTACATGTATGCCTGGGAGGCGCGGGGAAATACGCCAAACACGGATCTTTTGATCGACGGTACGGACGGTCCTACTCCGACGTTTGGCGTGCCGGATGCGTTGGACCGGGCGACGACGTACGAGTATTTGCTTACGGCGAGTGCGGAGAATGCGGAACCCGGTTCGGAGGAGGTCACAGTGACCGTGCTCGACTACGGCGCCTTGAGCGTAACATGCGCGGATCCGCCTTTGGTCTATGAGGGCTCGGCGGACTTCGACCTGAACTGCTCGGCTTCGGGCGCACCGGAGGGTTCCATCCCCGGGTACCGCTGGACGCCGAGGGGCTCGACGCCGAACACGGCTCTTCTTTCGGATGCGACTCTCCCTAACCCGACATTCCTTGTACCGGACGAAGTAGCCGAGACCACGACGTACGAGTACCTTCTGACGGCCAGCGCGGACAAGGTGGATGACGGTTCGGCAACGGTGACGGTGACGGTGCTGAAAACAGGGGTGTTGCATGTGGCATGCACGGATCCGCCCCCGGTCTATGAGGGGTCGGAGGACTTCGAACTGGACTGCTCGGCGTCGGGCGCGCTGGCGGGTTCCGGCTACGAATACGCCTGGACGGTGCGGGGCGCTACGCCGAACACGGACCTGCTCTCGGATGCGAAGCGCCTCACTCCGACCTTCTATGTACCGGACGATGTGCCCGCGACCACGACCTACGAGTACCTGTTGACGGTCCGTTCGGAGAATGCGGAGGACGCGACGGAAGCGGTGACGGTGACGGTGTTGAACAGGGAGATGCTGAGCGTGACATGCCCGCCCCCCCGTTCCGTATACGAAGGATCGGAGGACTTCGAACTGGACTGCTCGGCGTCGGGCGCCCCTTCGGGTTCCGACTACGCGTACGCCTGGACGGTGCGTGGCGATACGCAGGATACGTCGCTGCTCAGCGCAACGGACGTAGCTGCGCCTGCATTTTACGTGCCGGATGCTATAGATGTTAAAACGACGTACGAATACCTTCTTACGGTCCGTGCGGAGAATGCGATTTCCGGGACGGCGGAGGTAGCCGTGACGGTGCTGAACAAGCCGGCGCTTGCGGTGACGTGCGTATATCCCGATTCGGCGTATGAGGGATCCGAAGATATCGCGTTCGACTGCGAGGCGTCGGGCGCCCCTTCGGGTTCCGCCTACGCATACGCCTGGACGGCGCAGGGCGATACGCAGGATACGTCGCTGCTCAGCGATACGCACATAGCTACGCCTGTATTTTACGTGCCGGATGCTATAGATGTTACAACGACGTACGAATATCTGCTTACGGCCAGCGCGGAGAACGCGATTTCCAGGACGGCGCAGGTGGCGGTGACGGTGCTGAACAAGCCGGCGCTTGCAGTGACGTGCGCGGACCCCGCTTCGACGTACGAGGGAGACGAAGATATTGCGTTCGACTGCGAGGCGTCGGGCACCCCTTCGGGTTCCGCCTACGCATACGCCTGGACGGCGCAGGGCGATACGCAGGATACGTCGCTGCTTAGCGCAACGGACATTGCTTCTCCAACGTTTGCGACGCCGGAGGAAGTGGCCGCTACGACGACGTACGAATATCTGTTGACGGTGAGCGCGGAGAATGCGGAGGACGGTTTGGCGGAGGTAGCGGTAACCGTGCTTGACGAACTGCCGCTCGCTTTCCTGGACGATGCGATAGCCGGCCGGATGTACGTCTTCACGGTAGGCGAGACCATAGAAGACATCCTTCTTCCGGAAGCTACGGGCGGTCGATCTCCCTATACGTATACGCTCGAGCCGGCGCTGCCCCCCGGCCTGAGCCTTACCATCGACGGCGATCCGGCGCGGACGATCTTTGGTACGCCCTCGGAAGTACGTCCCCGGGCGGAGTACGCCTGGCAGGTCACCGACGCCAAAGCGCAGACGACGCAGAGTGCGTTCTTCATAGAGGTGGTTCCCGTTCCTCCTCCACCTGTGGCGGAATTGTTGTCTCTTGGCGTAACGGTAAGCGCATCGTCCCTGGATTTCGGGGTGCAATCGGCGGATACCGAGGTGTCGCTCGACCCGATGACGGATCGGATATCGACCTACGTATCGGGTCCGTACCACAGGGGCCGCATGACGCTTGCGCCGGATGGCAGCGAACCCCTTGACGAAAACGGGGAAATGAACCTGTCCATCGAGCTGGCCTCGCCGGTCGCGCTCCGGCGCGAAGGGGGCGGCGATGCCGCTTCGATCGCTCTCGCTCCCAACTGGTCCCTTGCGGAATCATGCGAGCTGCTTTCGTCTCAGACGATAGGCGGTCTGTATATGGAGGCGACGCTATCGGAGGACGACTGCCGCCTCCTGCGTTTCGGGGGCGAGCTGGACCTTACGGATGTGCTTCCGGGGCGGTATGCGGGGAGCATGGACCTCATTCTTCGTTCGGGCGAGCGCGAAGAGATGTATTCGGTGGAAGCATCGGTAACGGTCGTTCCTGCGCAGCAAGTCATCACGATCGGTCCGGGCGGGGTGCATTTCAACACGTCGCGGGAGTCTCCTGCGGGCCTGACCGAGGAGCAGAACCTGAGCATCTATCCTCACGTGGCGTTTTTGACCGGGGAGACGCCGCACGGCGCGTTCGAGTTGTCGAACCCCTCGCTCGTTCCGCTGGAGGTATCCGTCTCTGCGCGCTTCGGGTATACGGAGGCGACGGCGGATGGCCGCGAGGTGGTGGTAGAGGATGCATCGGGATCGCGTCTGGGCGATTTGTCCGAGGCAGTGGACATTCATCCGGGCGTGCTGGTGCTTATGCCCGGCGAGAAGGGTCTGGTACGGTACGGGATGAAGGAAGGGGCGCTTGCGGAACGCGGCTACGCGGCGTTCTTCGACGTGGTGTCCCAGCCTCGTCAGTACGCGGACAGGGATCAAATGCCCGAAGAGACAACGGGGGACCGCACGGCTCGCGTGACGATGCGCGTGCCGGGGGTGTACGTACCCGCAGAAGGGGCATCGCGGCTCCGTGCAGCGCTGCTATCGATCTCGTTTGTGGGTCCGACGTCGGCAACGTTTTTGGTGGAGACGGCGGATCATCCGTTTGCGGGCGAGGTGGTGGCGTACGACAAGGACGGCCGCGAGCTGGGCCGCCGGGAGACGCTGGTGTACACGCGCAGCCGGGTGCGTATTCCCCTGGATCGCATACCCGAGGAAGGGCCTGTGGTGTTGCGTTTTGCCCCTCGGGGATCGGACCAGGCGCCTGAGCCGGTATCCATCGAGTGGGATGTGCCGGGAAGGGACATAGGCGCCGCCGGAAACAAGGACAGCGCAACGCCCCCGGCCACGCTTGTCCGGAAACCGTAACGGACCACCGCGTACCGTGTAAAACGACAGCAAATAAGCATTAGAAATAAGGCGGGCGATCCTGGCCTTGCGGGATCATGTCAATTTCAATATTCAATAATGATATTGACATTAATCATTGCATTATATCCCCTTAGGCAATGCCCCGACCGGTCGCTTGGCCCTGGGGGGATATCGTTCTGAGCCACTCACAAGGTTACCCCCTGCGCCCGCTCACCGAAAAAGCACCATCTGGCCGGTCTGGATAGAAGATCCTGCGGACAGGCGATAGAAATACACCCCGTTCGGCAATCCTTCCGCCTCGAAGCTCGCCTCGTACAGGCCCGCCGGCTGCGTCAACGAAACCAGCACCTCCACCTGACGACCCAATGCATCGTAGACCACCAGTTCGACGGGGTAAGGGGACTGTAATTCATATCCAATGCGCGTCGTGGTCTGAAATGGATTAGGGTAGGCCCCCGTTAACGAGAAACGCTCCGGCACTTCTACCTCGTCTTCGACGCCGACCCCGACCACATTGTATGAGATGACCGTTCGGTCGCCGCTGACCGGATCGATCCGTACCAACGCCGACCCCACTGCATCAAACCAACCAGGCTCATCTGCCACCACTACCAGACTGCTATCGGCCTCTATCGCAAGAGCGGTGGGCAAAAAATGAACCGGGCCGATGCCGGTCGTGTCGTCTGAAACGATCATGCGGTCGCCAGTAACAGGGTCAATCCGTACCAACGCCGACGCCACTCTATAAGATAAACCATGATCATCTGTCACCACCAGACTGCCATCGGCTTCTATCGCAAGAGCGGCAGGCGACAAAAAAACCGGCCCGCTGCCGGTAGTATGACTCGATATGATCATGCGGTCGCCAGTGACCGGGTCAATCCGCATGACTGCTTTTCGGCCCCTGTCCAACACCACTATACTGCTATCGGCTTCTACTGCAAGGGCAGAAGAAGATATAAGAATTGGCCCGCTGCCGGTAGTATGACTCGATATGATCATGCGGTCGCCAGTGACCGGGTCAACCCTTTTCAACACGCGCCCCTCTACTACCACCAGACTCCCGTCGGCCTCTATCGCAAGACCGGCAGGTGACGAAAAAACCGGCCCGCCGCCAGTGGTGTCATCCGATACGATGGTACGGTCGCCACTGACCGGGTCAATCCGGATCACTGCCTTTTGCCACAAATCCAGCGCCACTATGCTGCTGCCGGCCTCCACCACAAGGCCGATGGAATGCGAAAGGCCCGGACCGCTTCCGGTCGTGTCGTCCGATACGATCATGCGATCGCCTGTGACCGGGTCGACTCGAAATATCGTCCCGGATCCATACCGGGGAGTAGCTCCCATCAACAAACTCCCGTCAGCCTCTACCGAAAGGCTTCTGGGAAACAAAAAGGCCGGGCCCGTACCGATCTCCTCCCCATCGAATATCTGCCCAAAGAGTGGGGTCGAAAGAAAAGCCCCAGAGAAGAACAGGACCGTACAGGTTGAGCACACAAGAGCGGCATGCCTTGAACATAGAGCCCTTTTTGCCTTTGCAAGCCAGTAGATCATGATTCGTCCCCCCCATTGTACGTGAAACCGCCGATAATCCCCGGTCCCGACGCCTTATTTCGGGATGCAGGTATACAGACAATAAATAGCAACGCCCCCGGGAAGTCAATGTACGAACGAAACAATGGGTATGACAGATCATGCTTGACAACCCACCCCCTGCCGCGTACTCTACGTACGGATACTCCCATCAAAACCGCTTCGCTCAGCGTATCCGTACAAAGCCGCC
>LXNI01000116.1_pt1 | contig 96549 bp, 81 predicted proteins | sample 809091 | NCBI WGS metagenome assembly LXNI01 (sample SAMN04870527, study PRJNA318959) | sponge metagenome | biome: 01000161; feature: marine sponge reef; material: water | host: Sarcotragus foetidus | place: Greece: Milos, Mediterranean Sea | collected 2013-05-29 | depth 5-7 m | reverse complement strand
GGCGCCGAGTACTGCAAGGCGCTCCGACGAGGAATAGCAGAGCTATTGCGAGGAGGAGCAACGCCGCAGGGGCGGATGCATCGGCGCTCGAATGGCCGTGGAATTTCTGCGACACCACACTAGGCCGGGACGATGATCGCCTTGGTGACGGCGAGCCGCTCGACATCGGCGAGTGCGCGGCCGGTTTCCTCGAGTCCGTATTCTCCCCCGACCACGCGGGCGAAGGGAAGCCGGTGTCGAGCGAGCAGGTCGAGGGCGCGTGAGACGTGATGCAGTTCGGTTCCCCAGCGTCCCTTGACGGTCGCGTGCTTCCGGTTGATGTCGATGTGCGGGTTGATGGAGACGGGGCCGACGTCCGTGTAGTGGCCCGCCACGACGTAGGTGCCTCCGTCGCGGAGGAGAGCGAACCCCTCGGGGATCGCCGCCGGGTTGCCGCTCGCCTCGATGACGACGTCGGCGCCCCGGCCCTCCGTGAGGTCGGCCACGCTCGCTGAGCGGTCAGGGCCCGACGTTCGGCTCAGCGAGAGGGTGATGTCGGCGCCCATCGCGGTGGCGAGGTCGAGGCGTTCGTCGGGGTCGCCGATGACCACGAGGGGGCCGCAGCCCCGGACCCGCGCGAAGGCGGCGGCCGCGAGGCCGACGGGGCCGGAGCCCTGCACGACGACCGTGTCGCCCGGCCGCAGGTTCGAGCGCTCGACCGCGCCGAAACCGGTGAAGAGCCCGCAGCCGCCTCCGATGACGTCCGCTGTCGCGAGTCCCTCGGGCAGCTTGAAGATCGAAGTGTCCGCCGTGAGCCTCATGGAGGTCGCCCAGCCTCCGAGCAGTCCTTCCCGCGCGCTGAACGTGATCCCGTAGACGCGGCGGTGCGGGCACAGGTTCGGCTGCCGGGCCGCGGAACAGTAGAAGCAGCTGTGGCACGTCCCGACCACGTCGAAGAAGGTGACGGCGTCGCCCTCCGCCAGCGGCCGCCCGGCAGCATCGACACCGGGCCCGCGGGTCTCCCTCACGCGTCCCACGCTCACGTGCCCCGGGATGATGGGCCAGGGCACGCCCGCGAGGCGCCCGTGAAAGAGGTGGACGTCGGTCCCGCACACTTCGCTCGCCTCGATCTCCAGCCACGTTTCGCCGGGTCCGAGTTCGGGGTCATCGAAGGACCGGACCTCCAGCGCCTGTCCCGGTCCCGTCATCACCGACGCGCGTTGTGACACTTCGCCTCCCGTCCGCCGCGTTGCAGTTCTCATGTCAGCGTCAGGCGCGTATCATACGGCCTTGCCCGCGAGGAGATGAGAATGTCCGGAGTTCACATGCGAAACCTCAAGCGAGTCCGTCCCGGCCGGCCGGTCCGTTCCCTCGCCGTCGCCGCGCTCCTGTGCGGATGCACCGGGGCTGCGGAACGGCAGGTGTCGCTGGAACCGGGAGATGTCGAGTTCGAGCGGCCGTCTCCGAGCGGTGAACCGTCGCTGGCCCCTGGGGCCGATGGGCGCGCGATCCTGACATGGATCGAGCCGGAGGACGACGTGCCCGCGCTGCGTGTGGCGATTCGCGACGAGGGCGGCTGGTCCGCGCCGCGTACCGTGTGGGCGTCGGAAGCGATGTTCGTGAACTGGGCCGATTTCCCCTCATCGGTCGAGATGCCCGACGGCACGCTCGCCGTCCACTGGCTGGAGAAGGTCGCCGACGCGCCGTACGCCTACCATGTCATGCTGGCGCTCTCTTCCGATGGCGGGCTGACGTGGACGGAGCCGTTCCGCGCCCACGACGACGAGTCGCCCACCGAGCACGGCTTCGTGTCGATGGTGCCGTGGGGGGACGGCGCGGGGTTGACCTGGCTCGACGCTCGGGCCATGGCGGGCCATGCCGGCGGTGGCGAACACGTTGCCGGAGGCGGCGCGGAAGAGCGCGGGGCGATGTCCGTCCGTTTCCGCACACTCGCGGCGGATGGCCATCTCGGCCCCGAGGTGGTGCTCGACGATCGGACGTGCGAGTGCTGTCAGACCGCGCTGGCCCGCGTGGGCGACGGGCTGGTCGCCGCCTACCGCGACCGGAGCGAAGCGGAAGTGCGCGACATCGCGGTGGTTCGCGGGGCAGGGGAGCACTGGACGGAGCCCGCGCCGGTGTCGACCGACGGCTGGGTCATCCCCGGCTGTCCCGTGAACGGGCCGCAGTTGAGCGGCGACGAAGGGGCGCTCGTCTCCGCCTGGTACACGGGGGTCGACGGCACGCCGCAGGTGTACGTCGCGTTCTCCGGCGACGGGGGTGCGACCTTCGGCCCGCGCATTCGAATCGATGAGGGGCTGCCGCTGGGCCGCGTGGATATCGAGCGGCTGGACGACGGTTCGGCAGTGGTCGTGTGGCTGGAGGCTTCGGACAGGACGCCGCGGGTCCTCGCCCGCCGTGTCCTGCCGGATGGATCGCTCGCGCCGCCGCTCCTGATCTCGGAGACGGCCGGCGAACGATCGAGCGGCTTCCCGCGCATGCTGCGCACGGGTGATGAGCTTCTCGTCGCGTGGACGATCCCGGGCGAGGGAGGCGGCGTGCGCGTCCGCGCCGTGCAACTCTCCGACTGAAGCCGGCGAGGGTCAGGGGACGAGAAGCACCTTCGCCACGCCCGGTGCTGCCGCCCGCGATCACCCGCTGCGCCCCTCCAGAATCGTGCGGAACGAGCGAGTCTCGAGTTCCGCCGCGGTGAGCCCGGAGCGCGTCGCCTCCTCCGCCGTCAGGGCGCCGCTCGCGAGTCCCCGAAGGAAGAAGTTGAGAAGGCCCTGGCCCGAGGCTTCATCGTCGAACACGGATCCCGTGAGGACGGCCCGTCCCGCGGCGGAGACGAAGCGGTCGAGCCGGCTCGCTGCCCCGTCCAGCCCCTCGAGGAAGAAGGAAAAGACGGCCGCATAGCGGGAGACGAGTTGCGCCGGGTGGAGGTCCCAACTCTGGTAGTATCCTTGGCTCATAGACCGCCGCACATCGACGTAGTGCCGCCGCCATGCGCCTTGCACCGTGGCCATGTTCTCGGCCTCCTCGGCGGCCGAAATCACGGCCCTTCCGCGGTGCGGCTCGACGGGAAGTATGTTCGTCGCTCCATCGGAGAGCCGGACGCCGGTGCCGGCGAGCGAGAGCTGGAGGATCTGTCGCGCCACTTCGCAGAGCGGGTGCCCCAGCGTCTGTTCTTCCGCCGCGACCGCCGCCGCGCCCGTGAGGTCGTACGCCCCGAGGTGGACGGTGCCGCACCGGCCTCCGGCGGCCGCGACAAGCTCGGGCACTACGATTCGGCCGTCGCCCCCCACGAGCGATTGCGGCGTCTCGATCATGATGTCGATCGCGACCCCACCCTCCGGCAGGCCGAGCTTTGCTTCCAGCCGATCCAGGGCGCCGGCCAGCACGTCCACCTGCCCGGCCGTGACGATCTTGGGCAGGAGCACCGTGAACCCGTCCGGCAGCCCGCCTCCGGCCCGCGTCAGCGCCGTCAGGAAGAGATCGAGCGTGCGTAGCGCCCGTCTGCCCGTGACTTCGGAGAGGGATTTGATGCGGATGCCCAGCGCGGGCGGGAGGCTGGCGGCTGCGGCTCCCGCCGCGACTTCCGCTGCCGCCGTCACCGCCGCCTCGTCTTCCTCGGCATCGGAGCGGACGCCGAAACCGTCCTCGAAGTCGATCAGAAAGCTCTCGACAGGCTCGCGTTCCAGCTTGGCGCGCACGCGTTCATGCACCGCCTCCACGGTCCCGGCGGACAGGCGCTTCCCGAGCGCCTCCCGGAGAGCGGCAGGTTCCGCCGCGTACCGGTCGAGGTAGCTTCCGGCGATGCGTCCGAGTTTGGCCGCCGTATCTCGCCTGAAGAGGTGGGCCCCGCCCGCAACCGTGTGTACGGGCTGCCGCCCCTCCGGGACTTCGGTGGACCCGGCCCGGAGTCCGGCGAGCGTCGCTTCAAGATCCTCCAGGAACCGGAAGAGGTCGCCTTCCGAGAGGGAGGCGACGGGTAGTTTATCCATTGGCTCAACTTCCACGGCCCCGGGCGGGACAGCAACGATCCGGCCGCCGTCACCAAGAAACTGGCGACAACCCGGCTCGTCCCCTACGATTGCGAGCGGTTGTTTCACCACGCGACTCACGGGCTGGGGAACGTAGCGCCTGTCGGGCGGGGTAAGCCCGAGGAGAAACGGTGGAGCCAACAAACGTCGGGCACCCCGACTACTACCATAAGGTCGTGGATTGCCAGTGGGCCTGCCCGGCCCACACTAACGTCCCGGGTTACATCCGCCTCATCGCGCAGGAACGGTACGACGACGCCTACATGCTCAACTGGGAGTCGAACGTCTTCCCGGGCATCCTCGGCCGAACCTGCGACCGCCCCTGCGAGCCGGCCTGCCGGCGGGTAAGGGTCGAGGAGAAGCCGGTCGCGATCTGCCGCCTCAAGCGCGTCGCCGCCGACCTCCGGGGCGACGTCACGCCCCGCTTCCCGGATATCCCGAAGACGAAGAACGGGAAGCGCATCGCCTGCGTGGGCGCGGGCCCCGCGTCGCTCACCGTCGCCCGCGACCTCATGCCTCTGGGTTACGAGGTCACGATCTTCGAGAAGAACGACCGGCCGGGCGGCCTCATGTGGACGAACATCCCGCAGTTCCGCCTGCCCCCCGAGGTGCTGTGGGAGGAGATCGACTACATCCTCGACATGGGCGTGGACATCCGCTACAACGCGCCTGTCGAAAGCATGAAGTGGCTCCTGGAGCAGGGATTCGACGCCGTCTTCGTCGGTTCCGGCGCCCCGCGCGGCAAGGAGCTGCGCCTTCCGGGCCGGTACGATACGGACCACATCTACATCGGTATCGACTGGCTCGAATCCGTCGCCTTCGGGCACACGAACTCCATCGAGGAGAATGTGCTCGTCATCGGGGTGGGGAACACGGCGATGGACTGCTGCCGCACGTCGAAGCGGATCGGCGGGACGAACGTCAAGGTCATGGCTCGCAAGTCGAAGCCGTACTTCAAGGCCTCCCCCTGGGAGCTGGAGGACGCCGAGGAAGAGCGGGTGGATATCGTCGAGAACCACTCGCCCACCGAGTTCGTCGTCGAGGACGGCGTCCTCAGGGGGATGAACTTCGACATCGTGGAGTGGCACGAGAACGATACGGGGCGGCTCGTCTCAACCAAGCTCGACGAAGCGTTCTTCCCCGCCGAAGCGGTCATCCTCGCCATCGGGCAGGAGACGGCCTTCCCCTGGATCGAGGACGACGCGGGGATCGAGTTCAACAAATGGCGCGAGGCCGTCGTCGACCGCACGACGTTCATGTCGACGCGCGAGGGCGTCTTCTTCGGCGGCGACGCCGCGTGGGGCCCGGAGAACATCATCTGGGCCGCCGAGCACGGGCACCAGGCGGCAATCTCCATCCACGCCTACTGCCACGGCGAAGACCTCGAGAAGCGCCCGCCCGAGCACATGAACCTCGTGAGCGCCAAGATGGGCCTCCACGAGTGGAGCTACTCGAACGACTACGAGTACGCGGCCCGCCGGAAGATGCGGCACGTCCGCCTCGAGGAACGCCTGAAGAGCATCGAGACGGAGGTCGAGGAGGGGTTCGACCTCGAGCAGACGCTGACCGAGGTCGAGCGCTGCCTGAACTGCGACATCCAGACGCACTTCACGGGGAGCCTGTGCATCGAATGCGACGCCTGCATCGACATCTGTCCCCTCAGCTGCCTCACGATCACGCACAACGGGGAAGAGGCGGAACTCCGCACGCGACTGACCGCGCCGGCCGAGAACAAGGACCAGGATATCTACGTCTCGGAGCCGCTGCCGCAGACGGAGCGCGTCATGGTGAAGGACGAGGACCTCTGCATTCACTGCGGGTTGTGCGCGGAGCGCTGTCCGACGGCGGCCTGGGACATGCGCACCTTCGATCTGCTCAAGCCGTACGCGGGACAGGACGCGGAGCATCCCTACTCCGGGATGGGCATCGAGGAGATGTCGCCGGGCGGCTTCGTTTCGGTGGCTCCCTGACGGGATGGCCGACATGAAGGCGGACCGCGTGAACGATTTCGCGCTCAAGATCGGCACCGTGAACGGCACGGGCTCCGCCAGCGCGAACGGCCTCATCATGCAGTCGATCTTCCGGATGGGGGTCCCGGTGTCGGGGAAGAACGTCTTCCCTTCGAACATCCAGGGCCTTCCCACCTGGTACGAGATCCGCGTGAACGGGTCGGGTCACGTCGCGCGCACGCCGGACTTCGACTTCATCGTGGCGATGAACCCGGAGACGTACGCCCAGGACATCGAGGAACTCGTGCCGGGCGGCTGGCTGCTGTACGACTCGAGCTGGCCCATGGCGGATACGCTGCGACGGGAGGAGGTGACGTTCCTCGGCGTCCCGCTGGCCGAGATGTGCGTGAAGAACTTCGATGGCGGCCGCACGCGCATCCTGATGAAGAACATCGCCTACACGGGCGCCCTCGCCGCCCTCCTCGACATCGACATGGACGTGATCCGCGAACTGCTCGAGGAAACCTTCGGCGAGAGGAAGCGTCACCTGCTGGATGCGAACTTCAAGGCGATCCGGCTCGGCTACGACTACGCGGTCAAGAACTTCGAGTGCCCGCTTCCGATCCGCCTCGAGAAGATGGACGCCACGCGCGACTCGATTCTGATCGATGGCAACACGGCGGCGGCGCTCGGTTGTGTCTACGCGGGCGCGACGGTCGCAGCCTGGTATCCGATCACGCCCTCGACCTCGCTCGTCGATGCCTTCACGGCCTATTGCCGGCGTCTGCGTGTCGAAGAGGAGAGCGGGCTGAGCAAGGCCGCGATCCTGCAGGCGGAGGACGAACTCGCGGCGGCGGGCATCACGATCGGCGCCGGCTGGGCCGGAGCCCGCGCCTTCACGGCGACGAGCGGGGCCGGGATCTCGCTCATGACGGAGTTCATCGGGCTCGCCTACTACGCCGAGGTCCCATGCGTCTTCTTCGATGTCGAGCGCGTGGGGCCGTCGACGGGGATGCCGACGCGCACGCAGCAGGGCGACATCCTCCTCTGCGCCTACGCCTCGCACGGCGACACGAAGCACCTCTGCCTCTACCCGAAGGACCCGGCGGAGTGCTTCGAGTTCAGCGTACAGGCATTCGATCTCGCGGAACGCTTCCAGACGCCCGTCTTCGTGCTCTCCGATCTCGACATCGGGATGAACGACTGGGTTGTGCCCCGCTTCCGGTGGGACGACGACTATCGGCCGGATCGCGGGAAGGTGCTCGACGCGGAGGCGCTGCAGGAGATCGAGACCTTTTACCGCTACCTGGATGTCGATGGCGACGGGATCCCCTATCGCACGATCCCCGGCGAGCACCCGAAGGGCGCCTACTTCACACGCGGCTCGGGCCACACGAAGTACGGCAAGTACACGGAGGATCCGGACGAGTACCAGGAAGTCATCGACCGTATCGCCGTGAAGATCGACAACGCGGCCGAGGCGGTGCCGACCCCGGAGATCCGCTCGCGACCGGGCGCGCGATATGGACTCATCACGCTCGGCGCCTGTGACGGCGCGGTGCGCGAGGCCATTGAGCGCATGGAGGCGGAGGAGGGGCTCCGGTTCGACTACATGCGGATCCGGGCGTTCCCCTTCGCGCCCGAAGTCGGGCGCTTCATCGAGGCGCACGACCTCAACATCGTCATCGAGCAGAACCGGGATGCGCAGTTGAAGTCGCTGCTCACGCTGGAGACACCGGCCTCGAAGGAACGGCTCGCCTCGGTCCTCCGCTACGGAGGGCTGCCGCTGAGCGCGCGCCACGTCATCGCGGGCGTGAAGGATCGGCTCGGCCTCGCGGCGGAGACCGCGGAAGGAGTGGGTGCATGACGTATATCGCCAAGCCGCGGGTCTTCCACCCGAGTCTGGAGAAGAACGACCTGGGGCTCACGCGTCGCGACTACGAGGGCGTGATGTCCACGCTGTGCGCGGGGTGCGGCCACGATTCCGTCACGGCGGCGCTGATCGAGGCGGCGTGGGAACTCGCGATTCCGACGCACCGGGCCGCGAAGATGAGCGGGATCGGCTGCTCCTCGAAGACGACCGCCTACTTCATGTCCGAATCGCACGGTTTCAACAGCGTGCACGGGCGGATGCCGTCGGTGGCGAGCGGGGCGAACGCTGCGAACCGTGACCTCGTCTACGTGGGCGTCTCCGGGGACGGGGACTCGCTCTCGATCGGGCTCGGGCAGCTGTGTCACGCGGTGCGGCGCAATCTGAACCTGCTCTACATCATCGAGAACAACGGCGTCTACGGGCTGACGAAGGGCCAGTTCTCGGCCTCGGCCGACATGGGCTCGAAGTCGAAGCGCGGCGTGCCGAACGAGCAGCCTCCCATCGATCCCGCCCTCCTCGGTCTCTCGATCGGCGCGACCTTCGTGGCGCGCGGTTTTTCCGGCGACAAGGACCAGCTCGTCCCCATCATCAAGGCGGGGATCCGGCACCCGGGTCTGGCCCTCGTCGATGTCATCTCGCCGTGCGTGACCTTCAACGACCACGTGGGTTCGACGAAGAGCTACGCCTACACGCGCGAGCACTTCCGCGAGGCGGTCGAGGCCGCGTTCGTAACCCCGAAGGATTTCGTCCCCCAGGCGGATGAGATCACGGCCGACATTGGGTCCGCCGAGGTGCGCGACGTCCGCATGCACGACGGGAGCGTGATCCGCTTCCGGCAGGTAGAGGGCGACTACGACGCGACCGACAGGGACGCCGTATACGGCTACCTGCGCGAGCGGCAGAACGCGGGCGAGGTCCCGACGGGACTCCTCTACGTGGACCCGGCATCGAGGGACCTGCACGACGTGCTGGGGACGGTCGATCGGCCGCTGTGGGACCTCCCCTTCGAGGAGTTGTGCCCGGGCGCCGACGCGCTCGATGCGCTGATGGAGAACTACCGATAGCGGCCCGGAGGCGGGCGGCCCGCCTCGACGCGGTGCAGCCCGTCCTTCCCTCGCGGGATGTCGCCGCGGCGATCGGCTTCTACGTCGGACGGCTCGGCTTCGAACTCGCCTTTGCCGATTCCATCCGCGATCCGGGGTACGCCGGCCTGAGGCGGGACGGGATCGAGTTGCACCTGCAGTGGCACGATGCGGAGGAGTGGTCCCGCGTCGAACGCCCGATGCTTCGCTTCGTCGTGCCCGAAGTCGAGGCGTTGTTCGACGAATACCGCGACCAGGGCGTCTTCCACGAGCGCACGGCGCTGCGGCGGACCCCGTGGGGCACGCGCGAGTTCGCCTTCTACGATCTCGACATGAACGGGCTCACCTTCTATCGGGATCTCGCTGAGGGCGAGGCGCCGGACCCGGCGGAGGAGGTGGCCGACCCGGTGCCCGGCGAGGACGCGCCGTTGTGATCGACGTCATCCTGCGGCGGTTCGAGGAGCCGGACGAGGTGCGCGAACTCGAACTCGGCCGCTTCGAAGTCGTCTGCGTGGGGGGGCTCACGATCGGGCGGGCGACGTACCAGCCGGGCTGGAGGTGGTCGGAGCACGTGCCGTCGGAAGAGCCGCTGTGCCCGGTCGAGCATGTGGGTCTCGTGCTCCGGGGCACGGCCACCGCGGCCTTCCCGGACGGCCGGGTGGTCGAGCTTCGGGCCGGCGACCTGTTCCATATCCCGCCCGAGCCGCACGACTCCTGGGTCGTCGGGGACGAACCCTACGTTTCCCTGCACTTCATGGGTGCCGACCGCTACGCCACCGACGGCTAGTCGCCCCGGGGCGTCCGGTCCCCCGGGTCACACACATACCGGGAAAGGTGCGCGCCGATCAGGGCGCCGACGACCGGTCCCCACACGTAGGCGAGCGAAAACGATCCGATCCCGAGGGCGACCGCAGGGTTGAGCACCCCGTTCGATCCGTGCGCTGCCCAGGAGATAGATGCGACCAGGGCCACCCCGATGACGGCGCCGGTCAGCCGGGCGGGGATCCGGCCCATGAAGACGGCCGCGATCGTGAAGGCGAGGAGCGCGGCGCCCAGCATCTCGGCGACGCCCGTGCCGGCGGAAGCGTCCACGGGGAGCGGGACCGGGTCGGCGAACAGGAGGCCTCCGACGGCGAGGGCCAGTCCGGCCCCGGCAAACTGCGCCACGATGAACGAGCCGGCATCCCTCGCATCGAGCTTGCCGACGGACCAGATGGCGATTGTCACCGCCGGGTTCAGCAGGCAGCCGGACACGGGCCCCAGAAGATGGACCAGAACCCCCAGCGTGAGCGCCGCCATCGCCGGTGTCGGGATCGGAAAACCGACATGGTTGATGGAAATCAGGGTGGAGAACGCCAGCGCGAACGTACCCACGAGTTCGGCGGCAACAGCCCTCGGTCTCATACCTTCTCCCGGAGCAAGGGATCGTCGCGGGGACAGCCACCGCCGAAGCGGATCCCGGCGGCATGGCGTAGAATCAGCGGCGCCAGCATACGACGATTCCGCCGCCGCCGGCCACCGTCCCATCGAGGAGTCACATGACCTGGACAGCTCCCGAACACTGGCTTCGCATCGAGACGATCGATGCCCACACGGAGGGAGAGCCGCTGCGCGTCATCGTGGCGGGCTTCCCGGAGTTGAATGGAGACACCGTCCTCGCGCGGCGTCGCGTCGCGCGAGCGGACCACGACGAACTCCGCCGCGCGCTGATGTGGGAACCGCGAGGTCACGCAGACATGTACGGCTGTCTCGTGATGCCCCCCGTGCGCCCCGGCTCCGATTTCTCCGTTTTGTTCATGCACAACGAGGGCTATTCGACGATGTGCGGCCACGGCATCATCGGCGTCGCGAAGATCGCGGTCGAGGCCGGCTGGATCGACGGGGCGGGGGAGGAGCGGCCCGTCACGATCGATACGCCCGCTGGCCTCGTCCGGGCCACCGCGGTCCTTGACGGCGAGCGGGTCCGGGAAGTCCGGTTCCTCAACGTGCCTTCCTTCGCCGCTACTCTCGACCGGGTCGTGGAGGTCGAGGGCCTGGGAACGGTCCCCTACGACCTGGCGTTCGGAGGCGCCTTCTATGCCTACGTCGACGCGGCCGCGCTGGGGCTGCCGCTCACGCCCGTTGGCGCTGCCGATCTGATCGAGGCGGGGCGCCGCATCACCAACGCGGTATCGTCAGTGGCCGCGGATGACCTCCAGCATCCGGACGACCCGGACCTGGGGTTTCTCTACGGCACCGTGTTCACGGGTGGAGCGGCAGACGGCGCACACCACTCGCGGCACGTCTGCATCTTCGCGGAGGGGGAACTCGACCGCAGTCCGACCGGGACCGCCGTGAGCGGCCGCCTCGCCATCCTTCACGCCCGCGGGGAGATCTCCGAGGACACGAAAATCGTCGTCGAGAGCATTATCGGCGGCCGCTTCAGCGGCCGGATCGTCGACACCACGACGGTCGGAGAGCACCCGGCCATCGTGCCCGAGGTCGGGGGGCGGGCCTGGGTCACGGGCCGGCACGAGTTCCTCATCGATCCGGAAGACCCGTGGCGGGATGGCTTTCTCGTACGCTGAGGGGCCGGTTCCGCTGCTGAGCCTACTCAGGCCCCGGATTCATCGCCCGCAGGAGACCCAGTGCCGCATATCGAGACGGTAGCGCCCGACGAAGCGAAGGGGCTCCTCGCCCGCGAGTACGAGAAGGCCGTCCGCCGCGCGGGGCGTGTGTTCAACGTGATTGGCATCCAGAGTCTGAACCCGCCCGTCATGCGGGCCTCGATCCAGCTCTACGAAGCGCTGATGCTGGCGCCGGGACCGCTGGGGCGGGACGTGCGGGAAATGCTCGCGACGGTCACCTCGCGCGAACTCGACTGCTTCTACTGAACGGAGGCGCACGGAGAGGATCTCCGTCAGGCCACCGGAGACGACGAACTGGCCCGCGCCATCCGGACCGACTACCGGACGGCGGGGCTCGACGCAAAGACGCGCCGGCTCATGGATTACGCCGTGGCGATAACGCGCGACCCGACCTCCACCGCTCGGCGGGACATCGACGAGTTGCGGGAGGTCGGATGGACGGACGCGCAGATCCTGACCGCGACGGAGGTCGTCGGCTTCTTCAATTACTACGTGCGCATGGTCGAGGCGCTCGGCGTGGAGGCGGAGCCGGAAATGGAGCGGGATCCGGAGGTGTGGCCGAACCCCTGACCCCGATCGTGCTCTAGCTTCCGGATCGCCCGCGGGCCCGCGCGACGCCTGTCGACCGCGTACTGCCTCCGGATCGGCGGACCGCGCCCCCGGATCTGGATGACCCGCCGGAACGTCTGACGCCGCTCGACCTTGACGAGCTGGGGGGGCGCACGGCCGGCCGCGGTGAACGCGGGATGGACTGGCGGGCCACGGGTTGCCTCGAAGACGCCGGACGGCGAAGGACCGGCCGGGACGGCCACGCCGTCGTGGCCCTCACCGTCGGCCGCACCGGTGCCGACCGCACGGTCGGTCGCGCCGGATTAGACCGCACCGTCGGCCGAGTCGTCGCGCCCCCCGTCCGGCGAAAGGCAGGCCACTCCCGGGCCGTGCGCGGACGGACGACCCGGCGGCCGCCGTCGTCATTTGTCCGCGGCGACGCGCGCTGCACGCCGGAGCCCGACCGTGTAGCGGGCCGCAGGACCGGAACTCTCACGGATCCCGTGACGTCCCGCGTGACAGGCCGCCGGACCGCCGGGCGAGTGCCGGTCCCGGACGCGGGTCGCACCGCCCGCTGTACGCCCGCTCGCTGCACCCCGGACCCCTCCGGCCGCAGGGTGCGGCCTTCCGCCGACCGCGTCGTGACTCGGATGGGCGCCGTACGTGTCGCTTGCGAGGGGTCGCTCCGGGTTCCGGCGGTCGCGTCCCGCAATCGGGCCGACCGGCCATCGCGGCTCCGCAGCGCGACGCGTTCGATTTCCCGCGGCAGGCTGGTGCCGCGATCGATGAAGCCGTTCGCATCGACTGTCGTTCGCCCGTCACGCGAGACCGCGCGCCGCAAGCTCGCCAGCGTTTGCGCCGGTCGCCGCTGCGCCGTGCGCCCGAGCAGGCGGGAGTCCGTCAGCAGCACGCCGCGCTCGACCGCCTTCCGCCCGCGACCGAAGTCCGAGCCGCCCACCGAGTAGAAGTGCTGTCGCCGGTGTCCAAGGCGTCCGTGCGGCAGGAACGTCCAGTGCCGATACCGTCCGAAGCCGCCCCCGACGTGTCCGTAGACCCCGAAGTGGAAGCCCCAGCGGCTGCCGTAGTAGTTCCTGTAGTGGCGCCAGTAGTACCCCGAGGGAATCCAGCCCGCGTAGCTCGGACCCCAGTACCAGTAGACGTGCGCCACGGCGAAACGCTGGCCAGGGAACCAGACCCACCCCCAGGAGGGATCGAGGTCCCAGTAGCCGTAGTGGTAAGGCACCCAGCCCCAAGGTTCGTACGAGACCCAGAACATCCCGCCGGGTGTGTGCCGCCAGCGTCCGTGCCGGTACGGCGCCCAGCCCGTGGACACGCGAGGACGCCACGCGACGCCCGCGCCCACCTGCACCCACGAGCCGTGTCCGCTGAGCGAAGAGGCCGCGTAGTGAAGCTCCGGATCCACATGAGCCGTGTACTCGCCGCGCGCGTAGTCGCCGATACCCTGGCCCCACGCCTCCAGCCGATCGAGACCCGGGGCCGCCGCGAACTGGAGCCGGTCACCCTGCGCTCCCTCGACCAAAAGGCTCTCGCCGCGGCGCACTTCGGCCAGTTCCGTCTGTGTCGTGACTTCCGCCACACCCTCGCGCACGACGACCTCGCTGCGCCCCCCGTCCTCGACGACGATCAGGAAGGAGCCTGCCCCCGTCGGTCGAATCGTCGCGTTCGGCGTGATGACGGAGGGCCACTCCGGCCCCGCCTGGTCCGCGGCGACGACGAGCTGCAGCGACCCGCGCACGAGTTCGAGGACGGAGGCGGGGTCGCTCGTATCCCCCGAGTTGGCGAGCGCGCGGAAGAGGATCTCCGCCCGATCCCCGATCCGGACGAGGTTTCCATCGGCGAGCACGATTTCGACACGCGATTCATCGGACGCGAAGATCCGGTCGCCGACGAGGACGGGCTCGTTCACCGCTACCTGGACGCGCTCCCGGGTGTCCCCCTGAATGAGCGTCGCGGATCCGTCCAGCGCCCGCAGGTACCCGTAGCTGCCGTCCACCCCGCTCTGCGCGATCGCGGCGTCATAGTCGATCGGAGTGCCCGTCTCCTGCGCGGAGACCGGGGGCGCTGCGAACGTGACGCCCCATGCCGCCCCGACCCACCATGCCTGTCGCCAGCCCCGCAACCGCAAGGGGCTTCCAGAGTCGCCTGTGGCCTTTGCGAACCGCATCCCAAGCTCCCGTGTTCTCCGGTCCCGCCCCGGCACGGCTGGGTCGCCGCCGGGGCTGTCTTCACAGGCTAGACGGTCCGCAAGCGAAGTCGGTCACTCGCAGTTTTCCGCGGACTGCTACGGCAGGTCGTCGATCCACTCAGCGATGAAGACGTTCGTGTTCCCCTCGTGGGATCCGTGCCGGTTCGACGCGAACACAAGATACCGGCCATCGGGGGAGAACATCGGAAATGCCTCGAATTCCTCGCTGAAGGTCACCTGCTCCAAGCCGGTTCCGTCCAGGTTGACCATGAAAAGATCGAAGTTGCGGCCGCTCGGATCGTTCATATCGGACGCGAAAATCACCTTCTCGCCACTGGGGTGGAAGAAGGGAGCGAAGTTCGCGGCCCCGTTGTCTGTGAGGCGCCGCCGGTTCGATCCGTCCGCGTCCATCACGTAGATGTCGAGGATGCCTGGCCGGACGAGACCGTCGGCCAGGAGCGCCTGGTAGTCCGCGAGTTCTTCCTCGCTCTCGGGGTATCGCGCCCGGTAGACGATCTTCGATCCGTCTGGAGAGAAGAAGGGCCCGCCATCGTATCCGGGCTCGTTCGTGAGCTGCCGGACGTCGGAGCCATCCGGGTTCATCGAGTAAATGTTCAGGTCTCCGTCCCGCGTGGACGTGAAGACTATCCGTGAACCGTCGGGCGCCAAGGTCGGCTCCGCATCGTACCCGGGGCTCGAAGAGATCACGCGGACGTCGGAGCCGTCAGGCCGCGCCGTGTAGATGTCGTAGTCGTACAGCGCCCACACATAGCCGCGGCTCATGTCCGGGGGCGGGGGACACTCGGGGGCCGCGTGGTGGGTTGAACTGTAGACAATTCTGGAATCATCCGGGAAAAAGTAGCCGCAGGTGGTCCGCCCAAGTCCGGTCGACACGAGCTGCCGTTCGCCGCCTTCGACGCTGATCGTGAAGATCTGGTCACACTCGTATTCGCCTTGGTGCTTCCGCTGGAAGATCAGGCGTTCGCCGTCCGAGGAGTAGTAGGCCTCGGCGTTCTCGCCCTCGAAGGTGAGTTGGGACAGGCTCGCGAAGCGCCGCTCTTCGGGGAGCGGGTCGCGGCTCACGGCACCGTCCGCCGCACCGTTCTCGCTGGGAACGGCCCCGTTCTCTTCTCCGGCGTCGCCGGTGCAGGCCGCGGCGGCGAAGGCGGTCACGAGCGCCAACGCGACGCGGGTCGGTGCGGATGCGGGATATGCTGAATTCAAGAGAGCCTCGGTCTGCTGGCTGGTTGTCCGGCGACGCGCGTGCCGCCGCTAAACGCTTCAAGCCTCCGGTGGGGGCTGCGGGCCCACACGGTACGGTTCACGCGCTCGCGAGGCCAGTTCCCGGCGCGTCCCGTTTCACGGACTGCAAAACGATACGTTCCATGGAGTGAGAACGAACGGGAAGGTGGCTGGAGAGGCGGAGCCCGGGCGGATGACCAGAGCTGCGGAGTCGGAACGGCGGGTGAAGGACTGGTCCGAACGTTACGGTCCCGAATTGCAGCGCCATGTGGCCGCGATGCTGGGGAACTCGGGGGAAGCGCGCGATATCGTGCAGGACCTGTGGGTGACGGCGCTCCGCACGCGGCCCGAGGCGGGAGATGCTGTGAACATCCGCGCTTGGCTGTACCGGGTCGCGACCCGTCGGGCGCTCGATCACATCTCCAGGCGCCGCCGGCGTTCGGCGTTGCTCGCGGCCCACGCCAACGACGTGGAATCGGGCTCCCTTCCAGCCGCCGACGCGGCGTTCGGTCGGCTCTCCGAAGCCGCCAGGGTGCGCGTCCGGACCGGGGTTGCGGAACTCCCCCGGCGACAGCGAAACGCCGTCTGGCTCCGCTGGATCGAGGAATTGGACTATGCGACCATCGCCCGGCGCATGGGTTCCTCGCCCGAAACCGCGCGAGCCAATGTCTACCAGGGGATGAAGAAGCTGCGCCGCGACCTCATCGACGTGTGGCGCGAGGAGGGGCCGATATGACGGGAAGCTGCACGATCTACCGCGAAGAGGACATCATCGCCTGGGTCATGGGCGACACGGAGCCGGGCGTCGTCCAGGCGCTGGCCGAGCACATGGCGGTGTGCCGCGCCTGCCGGGAGCAGGCGGCGGAATACCGGGTTCTGCATCGCTGCGAGAATGACCTCCGAAGCGGCCCGGTCATCCGTTGGCGCCGCTTCGATTCGCCCTTTGGCGCCATGCGCGTCGCCGCGAGTCCGGCGGGCTTGGTCGCGCTCTCGTGGCAGGACGAGAGCGACGGCGCGTTCGTTGATGGGATCGAGCGCCGGTACCGGTCGACGCCCGTGGTGTGCGATACCGATCGGCTCGTCTCCGCGGAAGAGCAATTGACGGAGTATTTCGGGCGCCGCCTCCCCAGCTTCGACCTTGCCGTCGACCTGACGGAACTGGGCGACTTTCAGCGCGCCGTGCTCGACGCCGCTTCCGGACTCGATTTCGGCGAGACGGTGACGTACACGGAGATCGCCCGGCGAATCGGCCGCCCGAAGGCATCGCGGGCGGTGGGCAACGCGCTCGGCCGGAACCCCGTGCCGATCATCGTGCCGTGCCACCGGGTGGTCCGCACCGACCGGACGCTGGGCGGATACACGGGCGGGCTCCGTTACAAGCGCGCCCTGCTCGACATCGAAGGCCGCGCCGATCTTCTCCCCTCCGATGCAGGCCAGATGGAGATGCCCCTCCGCTGACCGGAACGTCCCCCGCTACGACGGGTACGGCCGGACATCGTGTTCCAGCGCCTCTCGCCGCGAGCACGGGGGAACTCTGCCACGGGAGCCGCAGCCATGTCCGCTTCTTCGAGAGCCGTTGCCGTCGCTGGGGGTCTGTGCATGCTCGTCGCTTCCTTCGGTGGTCCCCGGCCGGCGGGCGACGACGCGTCCGGCCACACCACGGCGCAGATCGGGACTGGGCCGACACCCTCAGCCACGTTCGTGCGAGCCGAACCCGGGCTGCTGGAGGTCCGACGCATTCAGGGGCATCTGCTCGATGTCGAGCGAGCGCTGAGGAGCAGGGGGACGGAAGGCCTGAATGCCGCTCAACTGGAGAGACGTAACACGGCCCTGAATTGGCTGCGCGAGTACCGGGAACGGGGGGAGTTTCCACACAACCATACGCTTGACGACGGTCGGGTACCGGTCTTTGTCGACGGACACGGGACGCCGTGCGCGGTGGCCTACCTGCTGCAAAGGTCCGGCCGGGAGAGTCTCGTCAGCGAGGTCGCGAGTACGGACAACAATGTGTACGCATGGGAGCTTGCGGACGACCCGCGTTTCTCCGAATGGCTCGATGAGACAGGTCTGACGCTTGCGGAAGCGGCCAGGATCCAGCCCGGATACGGTCCGTGCTGCATCCTCAGGCGTAGTGCGTCCCGTACATGGCGATACGTCGCGCCGTTCGCCGCGGGGTCGCTTCTCGCAGGCCACGTGGTGAATGGCGTGACGCAACCCGAGGCGTGGGAGAGAACCGCGGTGGGCGCGATCAACGGGGCCTTCGCTCTGGCGCACGCCGGCCTTGCGGGCAGAGCGTTCAACGAGTGGGATGAGTCAAGGGAGGGAGCGGAGCTCTCGGTCGCCGTCAACAGTGCGTTGGCGATCGTGTCCGGCTACGTGGCGTGGAGCTTCCTGCGGCCACGCCCGGATGAGCCTTCGACATCCGGCGCCGGGGCGGAGGCTTCAACCGCGCTGAGGTCGCATCGCCCGCGGCTTCTTGCGCCTTCAGCGGCCTGGGTCGGGGGGAGGCTGGGGCTGCAAGTGCGCCTGGTACACTGATTCGGGCGGTCGCCCGCGGCCGCGGCGCCTCGCTAGTCGGACTCCTCGACGAGCTGGATCAGACGACGCAGGCCGAGATTTTCGGGACCGCCCACGCGGACCCGGAGCGTCCGGCGAGCGGATCGACCAAGAGCCTCGATATCCCCCAGAGCCTGGGCCCGGATCAGCTGGCGGAAGGTGAACTCCGTCTCGGGCACGTGGACGTGCTCACCGGCGTCGTCCACGAGTTGCAGGAAGACACCGTTGTCGGCGCCCCCCTTGTGCAGCTGTCCGGTCGAATGCAGGAAGCGCGGTCCATAGCCCAGCGTCGTCGTCGCCCCCGTGGCTCCGGCGAGGGCCGCGCGCAGCGTCCCGAGTAGCCCCTCTTCCTCCTCGCCGCCCGCAAGGTACGCCTGGATGGCGATGTAGTCGCTCGGGGCCACCGCGGCCAGAAACTCCTCGACCCGCTCGCGGATTCCGTCCACATCCGGGGGTACGGGCGTGCGGGGCGGCGCGTGTCCGAATTGCGGCAACTCCCAGACGAGGTCGATCTCGTCCGCCTCGGACGCCGTCGCATCTTCCGCCGGTTCTTCATCGGCCGAGCCTCCGTCCGACGCGCCATCACCCGCCATCACCTGCCGCGCGAGACGCTTCGCCAACTGGACGTCCGGCTGGTCGAAGGGATGGATGCCGAGTGCGGCTCCGGCCATGGCCACGCCCACCTCCCAGATGAAGAAGAGGGCGCCCAGTTCCTCGGGCTGTTCGAGCCGGATGCGCAGCGTCGGGTGACCGGCCGCCTCGAGCGCGTCGAGCAGGGCCGGCGTCTCATCGGCTTCTCCCCATTGCTCGGCTTCCCGCGCCGCGTCGCCGGCCAGGATCAGGCCGACAAACACTCGATCCTCCCCGTATTCGTCCGGCGCCCGCGGGGGCTCGCCGGCGACCGGAACGATGCCCCGGCCGTCCTTGCCGGTACTCTCGGCGATGAGTTGCTCGGCCCAGTCGGGAAAGGCCTCCCAATCGGGTCCGGCGAGGAAGGTGACCTTGTCGCGCCCCGCGACCGCGAACTCGCCCAGTGCCGCCCCGAGCAGGAAGCCCGGGTTGTGCTGGGCCTCGTCCTTGCAGGTGTCCGCCGCCTCGGCTGCCTCCGCGAGCAGCGCCGGAACCTGGGCGCCTGCGAGCGCCGCCGGCACCAGCCCGAAGGGGCTCAGGGCGGAGAAGCGGCCGCCCACATCGGAAGGCGCTTCGAACACTGCCCGGAAGCCGCGTTCACGGCCGAGTTCGGCGAGGGGAGATCCGGCGTCGGTGATCGCGATGAAGTGGGCGCCGGGGTCCTCCACCACTTCGGTGGTCCGCGACCAGAAGTGACGGAAGAGCGAGAGCGTCTCGATGGTGGTCCCCGACTTGCTGGAGACGACGAAGATCGTGTTCGCGGGACGGAGCCACTCCAGGTCGCGGAGCGCCCCCGGGTGCGTCGTGTCGACGAGCGTGAGCGGCAGCCCCTCGCCCGGCATCGTGCGCGCGATCACCTCGGGCGCGAGGCTGGAGCCGCCCATCCCGAGCAGCACGAGGTCGGTGAACCAGAAGGGCACGCCCGCCCGCAACTCCTCGACCGGGTCGAGGTTCGCCGGGGACGTCTCCGGCAGGTCGAGCCAACCGAGCCGGTCGGCCAGTTCCGGCGTCTCGGGGTCCGCGCTCCACAGCGTCGGGTCGCGCCGCCACAACCGGGTCACCGCGTCCTCGGCGGCCCATTCCCGGAGCCGGCGCTCCACATCCTCCGCGTGAGGGCCGGCGGAAAGATCGATCTCGATCATGCGATCAGAAGAGCCCGACCACGCTCCCGTCCTCGACGATCCGGATCCCCTCCGCGGCGGGCACGCGCGGGAGTCCGGGCATCGTCATGACGGTGCCGGCCCTGGCCACGACGAAGCCCGCCCCCGCCGAGGGGCGCACGTCCTGGACCGTGATGCGGAAGCCGGTCGGCCGGCCGAGGCGCGTCGGGTCGTCGCTCAGGCTGTTCGGCGTCTTGGCGATGCACACCGGCGTGGCCCCGAGCCCCGCCGCCTCGAGTTGCCGGATGTCCTTCGCAGCGCGCGCCGTGTAGTCGACCCCGTCCGCTCCGTACACCTTGCGGGCGATGGCGTCGATCTTGTCCCGGATCGCAGCCCCCGCGTCGTACTTCGGTTCGAACGCGGCGGATCCCTCGTCGAGCGCGGCCAGGACCGCGCGGGCCAGATCCTCGCAGCCGGCGCCGCCCAGCTCGTGACCGTCGGAGCGGGCCCAGGGCACGCCCAGTTCCTCACAGGCCTCCGCCACCGCCGCGATCTCCTCATCCGAGTCCGTCGCGAACACGTTGATCGCCACCACCGGCTCGATGCCGAAGCCCCGGATGTTCTCGACGTGTGCCCCGAGGTTCACGAGCCCGCCGCGCACGGCGTCGGGATCGGGCGTCGCGAGGGCCGTGCGGTCGCCCCCGCCGTGCAGTTTGAGGGCCCGGATCGTGGCCACGAGCACGGTCGCCTCGGGGTTGAGGCCTCCGATGCGGCACTTGATGTCGAAGAACTTCTCCGCGCCGAGGTCCGAGCCGAACCCGGCCTCGGTGATTACGACGTCGCCGAAGGCCAGCCCGGCCCGCGTCGCCATGAGCGAGTTGCAGCCGTGGGCGATGTTCGCGAACGGCCCGCCGTGCACGAAGGCCGGCGTCCCTTCGAGCGTCTGGACGAGGTTCGGCCCGATCGCTTCCCTCAGCAGGAGCGTCATGGCGCCCGCCACGTTGAGTTCGCGCGCCCGTACCGGCTCGCCGCCGTAGTCGTAGCCCACGATGATGCTGCTCAGCCGCTCCTCCAGATCCTCGAGGCTGGCGGCGAGGCAGAAGATCGCCATCACCTCCGAGGCGGCCGTGATCATGAAGCCGTCCTCGCGCGGCACGCCGTTGATCCGCCCCCCGAGCCCGACGACGATGTTCCGCAGCGCCCTGTCGTTCATGTCGACGGCGCGTCGCCAGGTGATCTGGCGCGGATCGATCCCGAGCCGGTTCCCCTGCTGCAGGTGGTTGTCGAGCGCGGCCGAGAGGAGCGCGTGCGCCGAGGTGATCGCGTGCAGGTCCCCCGTGAAGTGGAGGTTGATGTCCGCCATCGGGATCACCTGCGAGTATCCTCCGCCCGCGGCGCCGCCCTTGACGCCGAACACCGGGCCCAGGCTCGGCTCGCGAATGCAGAGTACCGAATTCGCACCCACGCGGCGCAGGCCATCGGCGAGCCCCACGGAAACGGTCGTCTTGCCCTCGCCCGCGGCCGTCGGCGTGATGCCGGTAACGAGGACGAGCCGGCCCGATCCGGGCTCACGCTCGAAGATGGACTCGGGGCTGACCTTCGCCTTGTAGTGACCGTAGGGCACGAGTTCATCGAGCCCCAGTCCGATCTTCTCCCCGATCTCCTTGATGGGCCTCGGCGTCGCGGCCTCGGCGATCTGTACGTCCGTGAGCATCCGTATCATCCCGATGAGGTTGCTGGGAGCCGCCCCCCTCGAGGGATCCGGGGGGATGGGTGCGGCGTTTTCCGAGCGGAGACTCTACCGCCCGCGCCGGCGGAGTGCGAGGCCGACCACGAGAACGGCCACCGTCCCGACGACGTTGTACCACAGCCACGCGATCTCCGTGAAACGCGACACGGCGAGCACCGTGAGCATCGAGAAGATGAGCCCGTAGAAGGCGCCCGCGCCTGTCGCCCGCTTCACGAGAAACGCGAGGAGGAAGACGCCCAGAAGCGCGCCGTAGAAGATAGAGCCCACTTCATTGACGGCCTCTACCAGGGAACCCAGTTGGCCGGCGTAGAGCGCGAAGAGGACCGCGAAGCCGCCCCAGGCCAGGGTGGCGAGTCGCGACACGAGCAGATAGTGGGCGTCCGTCCCCTCCGGTTTCACGTGTCTCCGGTAGAAGTCGATCACCGTCGCGCTGGAGAGGGCCGTGAGTTCGGAGTCGAGCGAGGACATCGCGGCCGCGAAGATGACGGCGATGAGAAGACCCAGGATGCCCGCCGGAACATATGAGATCAGATATGAGGGGAAGACATAGTTCACGTCATTGGACGAAGCCCCGCGCACCTCGGACACGAGTGACTTCGACGCTTCTCGCAGCCGCTCCAGTTCGTCGTCGTACGCGGCGATTCGGCCCTGCAGCACCGCCGGATCGTCGCCGGCCCGGCGAGTCTCCAACACCGCCAGGGTGCTCTCGCGGCGCAACTCGTGCGCTCGTTCGTGCTCGGCCTCCAGCGCCGCGAAGTCGTCCGCGCGCGGACTCTCCCGGACCAGAGCGGCCTCGGCCGAATTGAAGACGAGCGGGGGGCGCTCGAAGTGATAGAAGACGTAGAGGAGGACGCCGATGGCGAGGATGAAGATCTGCATCGGGACTTTGACGAAGGCGTTGAAGATTAGGGAGAGACGGCTCTGGCGCAGCGAACTTGCCGTGAGGTAGCGCTGGACCTGGCTCTGGTCGGTCCCGAAGTAGCCCAGAGCGAGAAAGAGACCTCCAATCAGTCCGGACCAGAGGGTATAGCGATTCGTCGGATCCCAGGAGAGATCGATGCTGCGCCACATCTCGTGAATCCCGCCGATATAGGCCACGTCGCCGACGCCCACGCCTTCCGGCAGTGTCGCGAACAGGACCGCGATCGCGATGCCGATGCCCGCGAACATCACGATCATCTGGAGGACATCCGTCCAGATGACCGCCGTGATGCCCCCCATGATCGTATACGCCACGGTGATCAGTCCCATGACGAGAATCGTCACGCGCTCGTCCCAGCCCATGATGACGGAGAGGACGATGGCGGGAGCGTAGAGGACGATCCCCGCCGCGAGTCCGCGGGACACGAGAAAGAGGAAGCTCGTCAGCGTCCGCGTGCGGGCGTCGAAGCGGCGTTCCAGGTACTCGTAGGCGGTGAAGACCTTCGAACGATAGAAGAAGGGGACGAAGACGACGCAGAGGATGACCATCGCGATCGGCTGGCCGAGGTAGAACTGGACGAACTCCATGCCGTCGTCGAACGCCTGGCCGGTCGTGCCGATATAGGTGATCGCGCTCGCCTGCGTGGCCATGACGGAGAGGCCGATCGCGCCCCAGCCCATGCGGCGGTTGGCGAGAAAGAAACCTTCGACGCCGCGGTTCCGCCGGCTCTGATGCCAGGCGAAGGCGACGACGGCGCCGAAATAGACCGCAAAGACGAGCCAGTCGAGGGCGCTCACGGCACCCCGAAGTCGAGCAGGCGCGTGGCGAGATAGAGGAGCAGGATGAGCCCGGCCGTATAGACGATCACCGACACATAAAGGGCGCGCCAGCTACGGAAGGGGCCGATCCGGCCCTCCCTCCCGTCCCTCTCGTCGGGGCCTTCAGTCACGGGGCGGTGATCTCCCGCCAGCGGCTCCCGTCGAGGGAGAGGAGGTTCGCCCACAGGCGAAAGGCGCCGGGGACGCCGGCGCGCAGCTGCCGGAAGAAGGAGAGCGAGGTGTGGATGTAGAGACCGCGACCCACCGGGGCGGCGAGCAGACTGCCCCGGCGCGGCGGCTCTCCCGTGTCGGCCATCTCGAGGGGCGCCTGGTATCGTTCGTCCCACTCGTCGGGGAAGTAGAGGCCGCGCTCCTGGACCCAGCCCTCGAAGTCGCCCGGGCCGAGACGGTTGGGCTCCACCAGAGCGGGCGCCTGCGGGTCGACGAGCGTGACGGGAGCGTCCTCCTCGGTGACGCGGGGCGCGGGGCGGCCGATCGTGATCGGGTACGGCGCATACTCGCCCTGGTTGAACTCGTAGCGGTTGTACTGGACTACGACGGTGCCGCCGCGTTCTGCCCATTCGAGCAGCTCCGCGTTGGCCGCGACGAGATCCTCGCGCACCTCGTAGGCCCGGATCCCGAGCACGATTGTGTCGAACCGCTCGAGCCGCTCGGCGTCCCAGTCTCCCGGTTCGATGAGTTCAACGTCGAGCCCGAGCTGCCGGATGGCTTCGGGCCCGTCGTCGCCGGTACCCATCACGTATCCGATGCGTCTGTCCGCGACTCGCACGGGGAAACGCACGATCCGTACCGCGGCGTCGTCGGCCATGAGGTGCGGCTCGATGTGCGGATAGTCGATGATCGTTGCCCGCGTGGCGGGTACATCGGCTCCGGCGACCCGGATCCGGGGCCGTACGAAGAACTCTCCTTCCGCTTCTCCGGCCGGAGGCTCGACCGTGAAGCTGACCGTCTGAACCGCTCCCTCGCCGGCGAGCTCGAACGGCGCTCCCTCGGGTGTCGCGCGCCACCCGGGTGGGAGGTCGAGCCCGATCTCGCCGGCTACCGTCTCCCGGGCGAAACTCGAGACCCGAAAGGCAATGTCCCGGGAGTCCGAGCGGCCGCTGGGCCAGATCATCGCCGGCGCCGCCGCGGCAACGGATATGCGCGGAGCCACCTGCAGGGGACGCCAGCTCTCTCCCGTTACGCCGTCCACGCTCCGGTAGCGCACCGGATCCTCCACCTCGATCTCGATTCGCTCGCCCGCCGCCGACACGACCGCGATCACGCGTCCGTGCAGGGGTGAAGGACGGAAGGGGAGCGTGCGAAGGTCGGGCGCATCGGGCCACTGGTACACATCGCCGTCACGGGGAAGTTCGAGGAACCAGGGGGAAGTGGGCGGCGCGTCCCCCGGCACGGTGACGGCATAGCGCCAAAGCGCGAGTTGACCGGGCTCGATGCGCGCCCGGGCCGACGGGTCAAAGACGGTGTCCTCCTGACGGAAGAAGCGGGCGAACGACCCGAAATCGTCGGGCTCCGTCTCGACGTCCGGCCCGATCCCCTCCACCGGCCACCCCGGGGGGACTTCGAGGATCGGAGGGTCGAGTTCCAGGGTGGCGCCGGCGCCGTTCCAGACACGCGCCTCAACGAGTACGGTCTGTCCCGGGACGAGGACATCGTCCCTCGCCCGCAGTTCGACGCGCACTCCGGCCACCGCGAGGATGGCCCGCGTCAGCAGGCGCGCGCGGCGGTCGAGTTCGCGTCGAACCTCGTCTTCCCGCCCGGTGGGCGCGGCGGCACGGAGCCGCTCCAATCGCCGCCACGCCTCGGCCAGGAAGGGCAGGGCGGTCTCCGGCGTCGTCGCATTGAGCGAGCCGCCGGCCTGTCCGATCGCCTCCCGGTACGCACGAACGTCCGCCTGTGCGGTCTCGCCGAGGTCGGCGGTCAGAGTCGCCAGCGTCGTGTCGATCCCCGCCAGCAGCGGCTCCGTCGATGAGCCGCCGACCCGCGAGGACACCAGCGAGAGCCGAGTGACCCGCGGACCGGGCGGCAGGGCCGTGCCGAAGTCCTGCGAACGGTGCTGGCTGCGGCTGTCCATCGCGACCTGGTGATGCGTGAGGCCGAGCAGCGGATCGAGCGTGCCCGTCGCGATTTCGATCGCGGTGGCGCCCAGTTCGAAGAGGGGGCGGCGGTACAGTTTCAGCGGCGCCCAGGGTTCCGCTCCCGCCGCCACCTGCTCCGGGAAGCGGGTCGGGTCTCCCGCGGCGTCGAAGGCCTCGCGCGTGAGCAGCCCGGATACCTGATGGTGCCCGTGGCCGTCCCGCTCCGTTCCGCTCCACATCGTGATCAGCACATGGGGGCGGAAGCGCCGGATGGTCCACACAAGATCGGAGAGGACGCGATCGCGCGGCCACTTCGCGAAGGTCTCCTCCGCGGTCTTGGAATAGCCGAAGTCGAACGCGCGGCCGAAGAACTGTTGCGCCCCGTCGATCGAGCGGGCAGCCAGGAGTTCGCCCGAGCGGATGATGCCGAGTCCCTCGCCGAGTTCCGTGCCGATGAGATTCTGTCCGCCCTCGCCTCGCGTGAACGAGAAGTAGGCCGCCTCCACGCCCCAACCGCGCGCGAGCGTGGCCAGCAGCGCGGTATCCTCGTCATCCGGGTGCGCCGCGACGACGAGCACTCGCTTGACTCCGTCGAGGTGCCGGAGGATGAGTCCCGCTTCGATCGCGCCAGGGAGGCGCGACCCCTGCGCGTGTGCGAGCGCTGGAAGCAGGCACGCCGCCACGACGGCGATCAGCGTGGACGTCAATCGAGGTTTCATGGACGGGAAGCTATGCGCGCGCGGTGGCCCCAGAAAGCGAGGCGTCCACGGCATGTGGCTCGGGTGGCGAGCCATTGCTTTTCTTCCCCCTTTCGGGACAGCGCCTCTACATCTATGATTGTTCTACAGTTGACTCTCGCTGCGCCCGAGGAATCATGGCGCATTCCAACACCGCGACTACGCTCCGGCGATACGTATCGTTGGGCGCATATGTCCGCATGAGCACATGTCCGCATGAGGAGGCACAATGAATGACAACGTGATGACATTCATAGAACTGGAGTTGAAGAAGGACCCAGGGGTCTCGAACGCGACGCTCTTTGAGGGGGCGAAGCTGATAGACAAGACCATCGCAAAGCTCAACCCGAGGCAGTTCCACGCGAAGTATCCGCTACAGGTCAAGCGGCGTCTGGGTGCGGGGAGCGCGGCTCCGGCGCGCGCAAAGGCGAAGGCGGCTCCGGCGCGCGCAAGGGCGAAGGCGACGCGATCGCGTGCCTCGATGGCGGATGCGGGTGCGGCGGTGCTTCAATATGTGACACGCATGCTCGGAGAGAATCCCGGCGTCTCGAACGCGGAGTTGTTCAAGGGCGCCTGTGAGATCGACGCTTCAGTCGCCGACCTGGCTCCCCGGCAGTTCCATGCAAAGTACCCGCTTCAGGTGAAGAGGCGCCTGGCTGCGGCCGCCGCGGAAGCCGAGGCACCCGCCACGCCGGCTGCGCCCGCTTCGGCCCCCGCGCCCGCCCCGGCCCCTGAGCCCGAGGCTCCTTCGATGGGGGACGGGGACGCGGTGGCCGTCCGCGGGATGCTTCTCAATCTGGCGAGAGAGCTGGCCAACGCCGGGACGCAGGCCGAGACGATCGAGGTCATGGCGCGTCTCGATGGGTACGTGGACGACATCATGCAGGCGGCTCGAAGCTGAACCGCGGCGACCGGCCGGCGCGGCGCCGGCGGTCCCCCTCGTTGCAGTCCCCGGGAGCCCGGCGTTTGCGCGTCGGGCTCTCGTGCGTTCTCTGCGGGGCGGTCGCCGTCACGGCCGCGATGCCGGCGGAGGCTCAACTCGCACGCGACGCGCTTGTGCAGCCCGTGGGGGCCGCCCGGTCCGGCGAGGCCCTGATCGGCGTCGGCGTCTCTCATACCGCGAATGCCGACTTTCCGCTGGCGGGGCTCGCGGGAGATCTGACCGCTTTCCCCGAGCTTCATGCAGCATGGGCGATCGGACCGAGGGTCGTGCTCGAAGTGAAGGGCGCGGCCCGGAAGGCGCTCTCCATCGACAGGCGCGATCCGATCTCCGCCGTCGATCTCGACGGCTCTCTCGATGATGGTACGTCGCGTGATGTGGGCGACTTCGAGCTGGCCGTGTCGTTCGCGCCCATCGGCGGAAGCACGGGGTTCTCGGCGGGAGGCCATCTGGGCGTGAGGCTCCCGAACTCCGACGAGACCCGGGGGATCGGGCTCAATACGACCGACGTCACGATCGCGGGGCTCCTCTCGTGGAACTCGGCTCGCTGGCATGCGACCGGCTGGTTCGGCGTCAGTATCCTGGAGGCGCCCATCGAATCCTTCGAGCAGAACGACGCGTTCGCCTGGGCGGTGGAGACGCTCTGGTACGTGTCCCCGAACTGGCGACTATCGGCCGGAACCCGCGGGCGAGCCAGCACGAGAAGAGTGTCCCCGCTCGGCACCGGCGACCTCGGAGAGCTCCGCACGAGCGTGACATGGCGGCACGGGCCGCTCGCCATCGACGCCGGGATCGGGCACGGAACCACGGTGATGAGCGGAGACTGGAGCGTGCGCGCGGGCGTCGCCTGGACGCTTGCCGGGAATCGGTAGGCGGTTCATCGTCCGTCCTCGTCGGATCCGGGATACACCACGCAGAGAGGAAACGTCATGAGCGAAGCGAAGCCCCGGCACTTCCGCTGGGAAGAACTGCCGTGGGAGCGCGTAACCGAGCAGCTGGGCCGGCGCATGGTGACCGGAGATCGGGCCATGATCGCCCAGGTGCTGCTCGAGGAAGGTGCGGTCGTTCCCACACACTCGCACGAGAATGAACAGTTCACATATATCCTCGAGGGCGCGCTGCACTTCTGGCTGGGAGAGGACGGGAGCGAGGAAGTCGTCGTACGTGCGGGCGAGATCCTTCACATTCCGTCTCACGTCCCCCACAAGGCCATAGCGCTCGAGAAGACGCTGGACCTCGACATCTTCTGTCCTCCCCGAACGGACTGGCTCGACGGGACGGACTCCTACTTTCACAACACCGACGACTGATGGAGCTGGGGATCGCGGGCCGCGTCGCCCTGGTCGCCGCCTCCTCGAAGGGCCTCGGCCGGGCCGTGGCGGAGGAACTGGCGACGGAGGGGACTCACCTCGTGATGTGCGCGCGGGGCGAGGCGGCGCTCGCAGAAGCCGTCGCCTCGGCGGACGCGCGGGGGCTTGGCGAGGTCGTCGGTATCGCGGCCGATCTGTCGGATCCCGCGGACGTGGCCGGCCTGGTCGACGCGGCGATGAGCCGCTTCGGACGCGTCGATATCCTCGTGAACAACGCGGGCGGGCCGCCGGCCGGGAAGTTCGAGGATCACGGCCGGGCGGCGTGGCAGGCGGCCGTGCGCCTCAACCTCGAGAGCGCCCTCGATCTGACTCGCGCGGTGCTGCCCGGCATGAAGGAGCGTGGCTGGGGACGGATCCTGAACATCACCTCGGTCGCCGTGAAGGAACCGGTGGATGGCCTGATCCTCTCCAACAGCGTGCGGGCCGCCGTGACCGGCTTCGCGAAGACCCTCTCGAACGAGGTCGCATCGTTCGGCGTCACCGTGAACAACGTGCTTCCCGGCTTCACGCGCACGGCGAGGCTGGAGGAGCTGGCCGCCGTTCGCGCCGAAACCGCGGGGATCTCGATGGAAGAAGTGGAAGCAGGGTGGAACGCCGCCATTCCCGCGGGTCGGCTCGGTGAGCCGCGCGAATTCGCGGCGGTCGTGGCATTCCTCGCCTCCGAACGCGCCGGCTATGTGACGGGCGTGTCCATCGCCGTCGATGGAGGGCGCACCAGGGCCCTGCAGTGATGCCCGGGGCCCGACGCTTGGCGGAGCGTGGTGCCGGCGCGGTCGCGACGGCGGCGCTGGGTGCCGCGGCGCTGGGCGGGGGGATCTGGCTGTGGGTGGGTGCGGCGCCCCCGGGGATGCCGCCCGGGCAGGAGGCCTCTCCATGCACGCCCGGCGCGGAGCAGGGGGCCGCGGCGAACCCCGACCTGTTCTGCATGGCCCTGTTTCCGACGCCCCGCGTGCCCGGCGCTGCCGGAACGGTCGAACTGCGCCGCCCGCCGGGTCCGTTCTCGATGGGCGTGACGCCGGACGGGCGGCTCCTCTACGACGCGGTGATCTCGACCGACCTGCCGCCGCCCTCCACGCTCGGTCCGTACGACCGCTACGTCGCCTGGGCGTCGACCCAGGTGCTGTCGCCCATCGAGCGCCTCGGGGAGGTCCCGGCGCGCGGACGGGTGCAGGCCGGGCAGGTCGCCTTCAACAAGTTCCTCATCCTGATCACGGCGGAGGCCGGCCCGGACGCCGGGGCCGAGCCCGGAGCGGTGGGAGGAGCCGGCGCGGAGCCGGCGGGCCCCTACGTGCTCCGGGCCCAGTCGCCGTCCAGCCGCATGCAGCCCGCCGACTTCCTGGAGTTCGCGCTCGGGGCCTCCCGCATCGGCCCCGGCGAGATGGCGATGAACGATGCGTGGAGCGGCGTGCCGATGCCCGAGGGGGTCATGATGCTCCCGTCGCTCATGGAACTCAGGCCGGACGTGCAGCCCTGGTTGCCGGGCGACGGCTGGGAAGGCGAGATCGTCGACGCCCGCCCGCGCGAGTTGATCGAACTTGCCGACGGCGACTCGCTCGCCCTCGATGCGGTCTACGTCCGCCGCCGCATCGGGAGCCGCGAACTGCTCGGCTACGGCTTCAACGGCCAGATCCCCGGCCCCCTCCTCTGGGTCCCCGAAGACGCCACCGTCACGATCGACTTCACGAACCGCATCGACTGGCCGACCGCGATCCACTGGCACGGACTCCGTCTCGACAACCGCTTCGACGGCGTGCCGGGCGTGACGCAGGATCCCGTCGCCCCCGGCGAGAGCTTCCGCTACACGGTGCATTTCCCCGATCCCGGCCTCTACTGGTATCACCCGCACCACCGGGAGGACGTCCAGCAGGATCTGGGCCTCGCCGGCAACCTGATGGTCCGGTCGGGAGACCCGGACTATTTCGGCCCGGTCCACCGGGAAGAGATCGTGATGCTCGATGACCTGCTCGTGGGCGAGCACGGGATCGTCCCCTTCGGACTGGAGCGCGCCACGCATGCGCTCATGGGCCGCTTCGGCAACACGATGCTCGTGAACGGGGAGCCCGAATATGCGCTCGACGTCGAGCGCGGATCCGTTGTCCGCTTCTACTTCACCAACGCCTCGAACACGCGGACGTTCAACCTTTCCTTCGGCGGGGCGCCGATGAAGCTGGTGGGCACCGACGTGGGCAACTTCGAGCGCGAGACGTGGGTCGAGAGCGTGATCATCGCGCCGGCCGAACGCTACATCGTGCACGTCTCCTTTCCCGAAGCGGGAGACTACGCGCTCCTGAACCGGGTTCAGGGGATCGACCACATCGGCGGCAGCTTCTTCCCGGAAGAGGACACGCTGGGGGTCATCCGCGTCGGCGCGGGCGACGCGACGCCCAATCTGAACGCGGCCTTCGAGGTTCTGCGGGAGAACGAGCGCGCCCTCGAGGAGATCGAACCCTACCGCTCCCACTTCGACCGGCCGGTGGACCTCACGCTGGAACTCGACATGACGGTGCGCGGCCTCCCGCTCGTCGTCGAACGCCTCATGCAGGTGGATTCGGCGTATTTTCACCCGATCGAATGGTCCGGAACGATGCCGATGATGAACCTCATATCGACGCCGGAGAACGTGGCGTGGACGCTGCGCGAACCGTCCACCGGGCTGGAGAACGAGGCGATCCGGTGGACCTTCCGCGTCGGGGACGTGGTCAAACTGAGGATCCGGAGCCGCCGGGAGACGCTGCATCAGATGCAGCACCCGATCCACATCCACGGCCAGCGCTTCCTCGTCCTCGCCACCAACGGCGTCGCGCACGACAACCTCGCCTGGAAGGACACGGCGGTCGTCCCCGTGGGCGGTTCGCTCGACGTCCTGCTCGAACTGTCGAACCCCGGCCGCTGGATGCTGCACTGCCACATCGCCGAGCATCTGGAGGCGGGCATGAAGATGGTGTTCACGGTGGAGCCGTGACGCGGTACGTTTTTCGGGACCTCGAACGGCCCAACGCACAGGAGTTTCCCATGAGGAAGTTCATCGCGGCCCCCGTCGCGCTCGCGGTCCTTCTCGCCCCGGCCGACCTGCCCGCACAGTCTGCCGCCGAACTCGGCCCCGAGAGCTCGGAATTCGTGGCCATCGCCGGTCCGACGGTCGCTCTCACCGGCGTCAAGATCATCGATGGGACGGGTGCCGGTGCCCGAGCCAACCAGACGGTCGTGATCGAGGGGAACCGGATCGCCGCGGTCGGAGCGGCGGGCTCGGTGGACATTCCGCCCGGCGCCGAGGTCCGCGACATGGCGGGACACACGGTGATCCCGGGGATGATCGGGCTCCACAACCACATGTTCTTCATGGGGGCCGGGGGTCGGATGGCCCAGGGCAACATCTCCTCCCCGCGTCTCTACCTCGCGTCGGGGGTCACGACGATCCGCACCACGGGCAGCGTCTCTCCCTACGCGGACCTCAACGTCAAGTCGAACATCGACCAGGGGCTCGCCCCGGGCCCCCGCATGCACGTGACGGCGCCGTATGTCACTGGACCCAACCCGGCGCTCGGCGACATGGCTCAGGTCAATTCGCCGCAGGAGGCGCGCCGCTTCGTGCGCTACTGGGCCGGGGAGGGCGTCTCCTGGATCAAGGCCTACACGACGATCCGCCGTGCGGAACTCGCCGCCGTCATCGAGGAGGCGCACGCGCAGGGCCTCCGGGTCACGGGGCACATCTGCTCGATCACCTTCCAGGAAGCCGTCGATCTGGGGATGGACAACATCGAACACGGCTTCGGCACCGCGACGGATTTCGATCCCCGCAAACGGCCCGACGAGTGTCCGCCCAATTCCATGGTCGTGGTGGGAGAGCAGGGGGATCCGTCCGGGGAGACGGCCCGGGCGCTGATCCTCTCCATGGTCGAGAACGACGTGGGGATGACCTCCACGATGGCGGTCATCGAGCCCATGACGAAGGGGCGGTCCGTCCTCGACGAGCGCACGCTGGAGGCGATGGCGCCGGAGGTGCGCGAGGACTACCTCGAGACGGTGAACGCGATCGAGGCGAACCCCGACTGGCCCATGACGGAGGAACACCTGCAGAAGCACATGGCGTTCGAGCGCGGGTTCGTCGAGGCCGGGGGCGTGCTCGCGGCCGGCGTGGACCCGACGGGAATCGGAGGCGCGATCGCCGGCTTCGGCGACCAGCGCAACTACGAGCTTCTCGTCGAAGCCGGGTTCGATGCGCCCACCGTGGTCCGGATCGTGAGTGCAAACGGCGCCCGGATCATGGGCGTGGACGCCGAACTGGGGACGATCGAGGCCGGCAAGCTCGCGGATCTGGTCGTCCTTGAGGGCGACCTGGAATCGGACTCCGCGATCATCAGGAACGTGACGGTCGTGTTCAAGGACGGGGTCGGGTACGACTCGGAGAAGCTCATCGACTCCGTGAAGGGGATGGTGGGGATCCGGTGACGGAGAGGGACGCGTCGACAAGAGACCAGCCGAGAGGGGAATGAAGATGTCCATCCAGTATCGCCACTCCGGGAGGAGGCGCTCCGCGGCCCGCGCCGCCACCGCTGTGCTCGCCGTCTCCGTGGCCATGGTCGCCGGGCTCGAAGGAGCGCTTGCCGCGCAGGATTACGACCGGCTATCCGAGCAGACTCGCGACTACGTCGCCGTGCGGGGACCGATCGTGGCGCTCGAACGCGTGCGCGTCATCGACGGCACCGGCGGCCCGGTCCTCGAGGACCAGACGGTGCTGCTGCGCGACGGGCGGATCGCCGCCGTGGGTCCCGCCGCCACGGTCGCCGTGCCGGAGGGCGCGGAGCGTCACGACCTGAGCGGCCACACCGTGATCCCCGGCATGGTCGGCATGCACGACCATCTCTTCTACACCTCGGTGGGAGGACGGCGCGTGCAGCTCGGCTTCAGCGCGCCGCGGCTCTACCTCGGCTCCGGCGTCACGACGATCCGCACGACCGGCAGCTTCACCCCCTTCGCGGACGTCCACCTGAAGGACGCGATCGATCGCGGCGATTCACCGGGACCGCGCATCCACATCACCGCGCCGTACATCACGGGCTCGACCGGTTCGGTCCACCAGGCTCGCATGACCTCCCCCGAACAGGCCCGGCGCTTCGTCGAGTACTGGGCGGAGGAGGGGGCCACGTGGGTGAAGGCGTACACCTCGATCGGGAGCGCCGAACTGGGGGCCGCGATCGAGGAGGCGCACCGGCTGGGCCTCCGCGTGACCGGACACCTGTGCTCGGTCAGCTTCCAGGAGGCCGTCGCGCTCGGCATCGACAACCTCGAGCACGGGATGCTCACGGCGTCCGATTTCGTGCCGGAAAAGGAGCCTGACCGCTGTCCCGGCAACATCATGCAGCGTGCCGGCGGCTCGGACCCCACGGGCCCCATCGCGCAGGAGACGATCGCGGCGATGGTGGAGGCCGGCGTGGGACTCACGGCCACGCTCGCGGTCTACGAGGCCTTCTTCCCCGACCGGGACGTCGTGGATGAGCGGACGCTCGAGCTGATGGCGCCGGACCTCCGGGAAGCGTACCTGGACGAGCGCGGGCGCATTCAGGAGATGGGGCCGGATCCCGAGAATTTCCGGAACGAACTGCGCTTCGAGAAAGCGTTCGTCGACGCGGGCGGGCTGCTCGCCGCGGGCGTCGACCCGACCGGCAACGGGGGAGCGCTGCCCGGTTTCGGGAACCAGAGGAACTTCGAGCTTCTGCTCGAGGCGGGACTCTCGCCCGTGCAGGCCGTCCAGGTCGTGAGCGCCAACGGCGCGAAGATTCTCGGCGTAGACGACGAACTCGGCACCGTCGAGGCCGGGAAACTGGCCGATCTCATCGTGCTGAACGGTGATCCGGGGAGCGATCCGAGCGCCATTCGCGCAGTCCGCTGGGTGTTCAAGGACGGCGTCGGATACGACTCCCGCGAGCTGATTCAGGCGACGCGCGGCCTCGTCGGGGTCCGCTGAGTCCCGCGTCGCGCCCATGACTCCCGTGTCGGGCCGATGACGGACGGGGGCGCGTACCGTCCGGTGCCGCTCACGACGTTCACGCGGCGCGAGGAGAGCGACATGGTGCGCCGTGCGCGGGCCTTCCGCGACGAGATGCGGTGCCGCCGGACGGTCCGCGAGTACTCTGACGAACCCGTCCCCCGGGAGGTCATCGACGCCTGCATCGAGGCGGCGGGGACGGCCCCCAACGGCGCGAACCGGCAACCATGGCACTTCGTCGTCGTGCGCGAGGCCGAGGTGAAGCGCCGGATCCGGGCCGAGGCCGAGAAGGAGGAGCGGGATTTCTACGAGCACCGGGCGCCTGACGCGTGGCTGGAAGCCCTCGCCCACCTCGGGACGGACGAACACAAACCGTTCCTGGAGATGGCCCCCGTTCTGATCGCGATCTTCGCGGAGAGCTACGAAATGCGCGGAGAGGAGAAACTGAAGAACTACTACGTGACGGAATCCGTCGGCATCGCCACGGGGATCCTCATCACGGCGCTGCACCACGCGGGGCTCGCCACGCTGACGCATACGCCGAGCCCCATGGGCTTCCTGAACAAGGTCCTCGACCGCCCCTCCAACGAGCGACCCTTCCTCCTCCTCGTCGTGGGCTACCCCGCGGACGACGCGCTCGTCCCCGACATCACGAAGAAACCGCTGGACCGCATCACTTCCCGCCGCTAGCCACGGGCTGCTGGCCCTCGGAGTCCGCGTTTGGGGACCGGGCCGCGGGTCCCGCGCACGAGAGGAACTCGCTCGCACGGCGCCGGGCCGAGCAAAGCGGCGATTCATCGGCGGCGGCCGCCTCCTCGAACATCTCCCGGAGCGCTGTTCCGATCTCGCCGACGCGAGCCCGGAGCCGAGCCTCGTCCCGCTCCCCCTGGTGGATGGTGGCGAAAGCGACCGCCCCTCCCGCGTTGATCACGTAGTCGGGAGCGTAGAGGATTCCGCGCTCGTGCAGCCTCTGCGCGTCGGCCTCCGAGAGGAGCTGGTTGTTCGCGGAACCGGCGACGATCCCGCAGCGGAGCCGGGGGATCGTATCCGGGTTCAGGGTCGCCCCCACCGCACACGGCGCGTACACGTCGACGTCCAGGTCCCACATGTCATCGAGGGGAACGACGTTGCCCCGGAACCGTGCCTGGGCGCGCCGCGCGGCGGCCTCGCGGAGGTCCGTCAGGTAGAGGGTCGCCCCGGCCTCCGCCAGCAGCCCGGCGAGCGGGAAACCGACGCCGCCGAGCCCCTGGATCAGCACGGACCGGGCGGCGAAGTCCGCCTCGCCGAACCGGTGTTCGAGCGCGGCCCGCATTCCGGCGAGCACGCCGCGCGCCGTGTACGGTCCCGGATCGCCCGGCTTCCCGTCGATGAGGCCGACTGCGTATCCGGAGATGCCTCCGATCCGGGCCATGTCTTCGGGTGTCGTACCGAGGTCGACGCCCGTCTGGAAGGCGCCGCGGAGCGAGACGAGGCGCGCCGCGTAGCGGTCGATAAGGCCCGCGCGGGACTTGTCTCTCAGGTCGTCGGGGACGGCGAGGACCGCCTTTCCGCCGCCGTACCGCATGCCGACGCTCGCCCACTTCCAGGTCATGCCCTCGGCGAGGCGCATGGCGTCGATCAGGCCGTCCTGCGGCGTTGGATAGGAAGCCATCCGGGTCCCTCCGGCAGCCGGACCCAGCCGCGTATCGTGCAGGGCGATGAAGATCCAGGCCCCGGTGGCGGCGTCGAGCGCCGTGACGACCGATTCGCCGTTCCACGCCTGAATGGCATCCAGGAAGCCGCGGGTCATGTATTCTCCCGTATTCGGTGGGGGCGCAACCGGGTGCGCGAGCGCGGTCAGACTATCGCGCGCCGCCCGCCCGGGCGACATTACGGAACCCGTGGGGCGCGATTGCGTATCGGTGTTCAGAAGGACGACAGCGACGACCGATCGGAGGGTAATGGGATGACGACACTGTTCTTCGGAGACATGCTCCCGCCGTCCAATGAAGACGAGAGTCGACGCGAACACGTCCTTGTCGGTACCGCTACCCCGCTCAAGCTCGATGTCCGTCCGATCAAGCACGATCTGACACCCCGAAACAGCGTCTGTATCGGGACCTTCCACGAGGATCGGGCGATTGGACGGTGCGCCATCCCCCGGCAAAGCGTGGACGATTTCCTGGAGATGGAGCTGTTCGACAAGCCGGTCGCGCTCGCGCTCAACGTCCGGAAGGGCGGGCCGGGCATGGAGGGCAGTCTGCTCGCTCTCGTACCGATGGATCGGGCGTCGCAGGGCGGCGCGTCCGAGCGGGATGAACCGTGGAAGGCCAGCGTCCCCGGCGCGGCGTACGATGCGGCGATCAAGTCGGGTGGAGAGGACTCCAAATCCACCCAGTTGGTCGGGATCTTTCTCGGCGAGGTCGTCCGCTTCGAGGGCGACCGGCGGGAGCCGGCGTCGATGCTCCGGGAGGCCGCCGACATGCTGGCCTGCGTCATCCGGGGGCAGGTGGACAGCGTCGGCGGACGCGTGATCGAAGATCTGACCGCGAGCCCCGGAGCCTGACCGGAAGTGTCCGATCGCCGGCCGCGCTGCGGCTGGGCGGGGTCCGAAGCGGGGATGGTTGCATATCACGACACGGAGTGGGGCGTGCCCGTGTCCGATGACCGCCGCCACTTCGAGTTCCTCGTCCTCGATGGGTTCCAGGCCGGTCTCTCATGGGCAGTCATCCTGCGCAAGCGGACAGCTTTCCAAGCTGCGTTCCGTGACTTCGATCCGGTTGCAGTGTCGTCATTTACGGAAGATGATGTACATCGACTTCAAGGCGATGCTTCGATCGTTCGCCATCGCATGAAGATCGAAGCCGCGATCGGAAACGCGGCTCGCCTGCTGGAGGTTCAGGAAGAGTTCGGCAGCTTCGACGCCTTCATCTGGTCGTTCACGGAGGGGCGTACGATCCGGAACCGCTGGCCTTCGATGGCCGATGTCCCCGCGAACACGCCGGAGTCCGAACGAATGTCGAACGAGTTGCGGCGGCGAGGTTTCCGCTTCGTCGGGCCGACGATCTGCTACGCGTACATGCAGGCGGCGGGGATGGTCAACGACCACACGACCTCGTGCTTCCGGCACGAGGAGGTCAGGCGGTTGGCGCGCCGTTGAAGCAGAGGTCGGCTCCCGGCCGGCAGCGGCACGAAGTCCGCGGGGGCAGGGTTCGGGACTCGACTCCCAGCGCGGCCAGCGTCAGGTCGGCCAGCACGTCCGCGAACGCCGCGTCGTCGTGCGGTACGGGGACGCGGTGGAACTCGAGGCCGAGCGCCGCGGCGTGTTCCGCGAGGTCCACATCCAGTTCCATCAGCGTCTCGGATTGTTCGTGCATGAAGCTGATGGGGTCGACGAGGATCTTCTCGACGCCCGGCAGATCCTCGAGCGCCGCTTCGATGTCGGGCGGAGTCCAGTCGATGCCTCGGTTCGTGTGGTTCTGGTAGCCGAGCGTCCAGGTGTCCACGCCGAGCGAGCGCCCCTGGGTCGCGCACCACTCCTCGACGTATTCCACATAGCGACTGCCTTCATCGATGTAGCGAAGCGGCGTGCCGTGGGCGCTGAATACGAGGCGCACCTTCGGATCGTACAGGCTCCATCCCGCCTCCGCGGAGGCACGGTGGATCGCCGCGGCCCGAAGGCGCGCGTAGCCGGGGTGGCGGTGCCATCCGGTCACGCTGCGCACCTCGGGGTGCCATCCGATGCGCTCGAGCGTCTCCTCGACCTCGGCCAGCGCCGCGACCGTGGTCGAGGGGCCGCAGAGCGGGTACACGGGCAGAGGAACGAGAGCCGCGGCCCCTGTCTCCCGCAGTCGGCGCAGCGCCCCTTCGATCGAAGGTTCGGTGAACTGCATCCCAACGGTCACGCGCATCGGGTGGCCGCGAGCCTTCAGCGCTCGGTCGAGCGCCGTCGCCTGCGCCCTCGCCTGCACGTCGAGCGGTGAGCCCCCGATCCGTTCATAGACCTCGAGCAGGCCGGGCGTCCGTCGCCGCGCGAGTTCGCGGCTCCGTTCACGGGCCGCAGCCATGTCCATGTGCGGTTCCAGCCGCGCGTTGGCGAGGAAGATTCGCTCCAGAAAGCGGGTGACCGCGCTCGGGTCCGTTCCTTGCGGCTCACCGAAGTTCAGGAGGAGGACGGCGGGTTGGGGTTCGGAGTTCGCCATCGCTCGAAGGTATCGGCGCGGTCCCCCGCTTGCCCGCGCCGGGAGGGCTCGGGACCTTGCCGCTCCTTGCCGGACGCGGGAAGGGGGAGGGATGCGAGTCGGAATCATCGGGGGAGGGATCACCGGGCTGGCGCTCACGCACGCGCTGGCGCGGCGCGGCGTCGACTCGATTCTGTTCGAGGAAGCCGATGAAGTCGGCGGGGTGATCCGCACGGCGCGCCACGACGGCCGGGTCGTCGAACTCGGTCCGCAGCGGACGCGACTGGCGGCCCCGGTGCGGCGGCTCGTCGACGAACTGGAGCTTCGAGGGGAGATCCTGGAGGCGCGGTCCGGAGCGCGCCTGTTCATCTGGGCCCGCGGCCGCCTGCGGACGGTACCGCACCGGCCGCGTGGGCTCCTGACGGGCGATCTGCTCTCCCCGGTGGGGCGCGCCCGCGTTGCCCTCGAACCCTTCACCCGGGGGATTCGGCCGCGGGAGTCCGTAGCGAGATACTTCTGCCGCAAGGCCGGGCGCGAGGCGTACGAGCGGCTCTTCGGCCCTCTCATCTCCGCGACCTTCGGATCCGACCCGGAGACGATGCCGGCGGCGCGCGTTCTTCCCATGCTGCTCGGCCCCCTGGGCGTGAAGCGCAGCCTCCTCGCCGCGGCGAGACGATGGCAGCCGGCCGGGTCGCCCCCCGCGTTCACCTTCCAGGCGGGAATGGCCACGCTGCCGCGCGCCATCGCGCGGCGACACGCAAGCCGGATTCGGGTCGCGGCACCGGTCAGGGAGCTTCGGCGCTCCGGCCGGCGCTTCGAGATCGGCCACGGGGGCCCGCGCCCGGATTCCGCGACCGTGGACCATGTGGCGATCACTACGCCGGCGTCCGCCGCGGCGGACCTTGTGAGGACGATCGAGCCGGGGGCCGCCGACCGTCTCGCCGGACTGCGGTATCATCGCGTCGCCGTCGTACCGCTGGAAGTCGAGCGCGCACCGGATGGGTTCGGGTTCCAGGTCGCGCTGGGAGAGCCTTGGCGCACCCGCGGCGTAACGTGGAACGCCTCGTTGTTCGGGCGTGACGGCCTCTGTACGGCCTATCTGGGGGGCGGACTCGACCCCGACGTTTCCGCGTGGGACGCGGCCCGACTCGAGCGGACCGCGGCCGATGAGTACGAAGCGATCCACGGGGCCGCCGCGATCCCCATCCGTGCGGCCCGGCCGCAGCTCCCGGCGTATGACGGGTCGTGGGCGGCGCTGGACGGACTCGAGCTCCCCCCAGGCATCACGCTCGCTGCCGGCTACACCGGACGTCTGGGCATCTCGAGCCGTATCGCCGAAGCCGAGTCGGTGGCGGAGCGTCTCGCCGCGCGCGCATAGCGCCGTCCCGGCTGATGGCGTTCCCGCGGGAACGTCCTCAGCGCTTCTCGCCCGGCGGACCCCAGCGCCGCACCTCGTCGACCACGGCAGCGATCACGCGCGGGTCGGAGTCGGGCTGGAGGCCGTGCCCGAGGTTGAAGACGTGGCCGGGCCGGCCGCCGGCGCGGCGCAGCACGTCGCGCGCCCCAGCGCGCGCCGCTTCCTCGCCCGCGAGGATGCACGCGGGGTCGAGGTTTCCCTGTATCGCGCGCTCCGGTCCGATGATGTCCCACGCCTCGTCGAGCGGCGTGCGCCAGTCGACGCTGATCGCATCGCCCCCTGCCTCCGCGACGGCGCTGTGCGTGGCGCCATAGTGCACGGTGGGGACGCCCTTCTCGCGGAGTCGCTCCAGCAGGCGGCGGGAGTACGGGAGCACGCGCGCCCGGTAGGTGAGGGGATCGAGGATGCCGCACCATGAATCGAACACCTGGATCGCCGCGGCTCCCGCCTCATGCTGCGCGATGGCGAACTCCGCCAGGTGGTCGGCCCAGAACCCTGCCATCCGGTCCCAGAGTTCGGGGGCCCGCAGCATGAAGGCCCGCAGTTGCGCGAGTCGGCTGTCTCGCGTGCCGCGGGCCAGGTACGAGCACAGGGTGAAGGGAGCGCCCACGAAGCCGATGATCGGGAGCTCCTCGTCCGCGGCCAGGATGCGGATCGCTTCGAGCACGAAGTCGAGTCGCTCCCGAGGCTCGAAGGGGCGCAGGCGGTCCACGTCCGCGAGGCCTTCCCAGGGGGGTAGGGGAACGGGCCCCACGCCGGCCCGCAGTTCGATCTCGATCCCGGCGGCCTCGAACGGCGTCGACAGATCCATGAACAGCACGAGCGCGTCCACGTCGAAGTACTCGAGCGGGAGCCGTGTGATCTGCGCCGCCCCCTCCGGGTCGCGCACGAGTTCCAGGAACCCGCGCTCCCGGCGGAGTTCGCGATAGGCGGGGAGCGAGCGTCCCGCCTGCCGCATGAACCACACCGGGGTTCGCTCCACGGGTTTGCGCGCGAGTGCGCGCAGAAGGAGATCGTTCATGGCCCGCCGATGTTATCCGGTCGCACGCCGGGCGCCAAACCGCCCGGTTGGAACCCGTGTACGACCTGTCGTAGCTTTGGGCCCACGACTTCGTATCTCTCACAGGGGAAGCGATCATGAACCGCCGTGACCTTCGCACGCTCCTTCTTGCCGCCGCCCTCGGGTTTCTGCACGTCCCGACCTTGGTTGCGCAGGAGGCGGCCTTCGATATCCTGCTGCGTGGCGGACGGGTCCTGGACGGCACGGGGAATCCGTGGTTCAGCGCCGACGTGGGGATCCGCGACGGCCGCATCGCCCGGGTCGGGGATCTGGCCGGCGCCACCGCCGGCCGCGTGATCGAACTCGACGGCCGGTACGTCGTCCCCGGATTCATCGACATTCATTCGCACGCCGACCAGGGACTTGACGCGGCGGGAGACGCCGGCAGCGAGGGGGCGCGCCGCCGGGCCGCCCCGAACCTCGTGAGCCAGGGCGTGACGACGGTCGTCGTGAACCAGGACGGCCGCTCTCCGTGGCCGATCGCCGATCAGCGCGCCAGGCTCGAGTCCCGCGGCCACGGGCCCAACGCGGCGCTCATGGTTGGGCACAACACGATCCGGGCGATGGCGCTCGGCGACGATGTCATGCGCCCCTCGACGCCTGCCGAGGTCGAGCGCATGACGGAACTCGTGGAGCAGGGGATGGCCGAGGGGGCCTACGGCCTCAGCGCCGGTCTCGAGTACTTCCCGGGGATCTGGAGCGAGACCGCCGAACTCTTCCCCCTCGTCGAGGCGGCGGGCCGCGGGGGCGGTCTCTACATCGTGCACGAACGCAGTTCCGGCACGACCCCGATGTGGTTCTGGCCGAGCCAGGACGATCCGGGGCCGCCGACGATGATCACGACGATCCTCGAGGACATCGAGGTCGCGGAGCGCACGGGCGTGACGACCGTCGCCACCCACATCAAGGCTCGCGGCGCCGATTTCTGGGGAGCGGGCCGGGTGCTCGTCGACCTGATCGAACGGGCCCGGGCACGCGGCGTTCCGATCTGGGCGGACCAGTATCCGTACAACACGACGGGCAGCGACGGGAGCACGGTGCTCCTCCCGCGCTGGATCTTCCCCGGGGGCGGGCCCGGCGGCGGCGGACCCGGCGGACCGCGCGCGGACGTCGACTATGCGGCGGCGCTCGGGGAGGCGCTCGCCGATCCCGACCGCGGCGAGCAGGTACGCCTCGATATCGCACACGAGATCGGTCGTCGCGGCGGGCCCGAGAACCTCGTCATCATGGACCACCCCGATGAGGGTCTTATCGGCAAGACGGTCGCCGATCTCGCGGCCGAGTGGAACGCGTTTCCCGTCGAAGTGGCGATCCGGCTGCAGCTCGAAGGGGACCGGATGCGGGCGGGTGGCGCCCGCGTGCGCGGCTTCTCCCTCTCCGAAATCGACGTCGAGGAGTTCTCGGCCCATCCGTGGCTGGTGACGGCCTCCGACGCCGGTATCGCGCTCCCGGACGACGGACCCGTGCATGCCCGCTTCTACGGCACGTTCCCGCGAAAGATCAAGCGGTATGCCATGGACCTCGGCATCCTGTCGGTGGAGAGCGCGGTCCGTTCGATGACGACGCTGCCGGCGCAGCTGCTCGGACTCCGCGACCGCGGTCTGATTCGCGAGGGACTCATCGCGGACCTCGCGGTCCTGGACCTCGACGAACTCCAGGACAACGCGAGCTTCTTCGAACCGCACCAGTATCCGTCCGGTGTCGATTTCGTGCTCGTCGCCGGCACCTTCGTGGTCGACGACGGCGAGCTCACCTGGGCGCTCCCGGGCGTGGTCCTGACGCCGGGCGACGGTGGGGGCTCGAACGCCGACGGGACGACGGGATGCTGACCGGGCGGGGCGCCTTCGCCCTCGTCGCGCTGATCGGTCTCGGTTGCGGGGCGGCGGACGAGGCGACGGATCGCGGCGCTGCGTTGAGCTACACGGACGCCGTGCCCTCGGGTGCGAAAGCGGCGCCCGAGGACGTCTTCCGCACCCTCGACGGCGGTGAGGCCAGCCTCCGCGACCTGCGGGGCAACGTGGTCGTGGCGAACCTGTGGGGCACCTGGTGCCTCCCGTGCCGCGACGAGTTGCCGGAACTCGTGGAGTTGGCCCGCATCTACGCCGACCGGCCCGTCGTCATCCTCGGACTCGCCGTCGATTCCGGCGACGTCGACGAGATCCGTGCCTTCCTCGAGGACTTCGGCGTCGAGTACCCGAACTGGATGATGGGGATGGACGACGCCGTCGCCACTTTTGGAGCCGTGGGCTTCCCGACCACGGTGATGGTGGATGCGGAGGGCTGGATCCGGAAGGAACTCCTCGGTCCCCAGACCGCCGCAGCGCTGACGGAGGAGATCGAAGCCCTCCTCCGTTAGCCGTCCGTGCTAGGCGAGTTGCTGGCCCTCGTAGAGCCGGGCGTAGAGGGCGCAGCGATCGATGAGCGCGTTGTGCGGGCCGCTGTCGACGAGGCGTCCCCGGTCCAGGACGAAGAGCCGGTCGGCACGGCGCACCGTGCGCAGGCGGTGGGCGATGATCACAATCGTCCGCCCCGCGGAGGCGATCTGCAGCGCCTCCTCGACCAGCGCCTCGCTCTCGGCGTCCAGTCCGCTCGTCGCCTCGTCGAGGATGAGGATCTCGGGTTCCTTGAGGAGGACGCGGGCGATGGCGATCCGCTGACGCTGCCCCCCGGAGAGCCGGACCCCGCGCTCGCCGACCCGCGTGTCGTAGCCGTCAGGGAGCCGCTCGATGAACTCGCGTGCGTGCGCCGCCTCCGCCGCCGCCTCGATTTCCGGGAGCTCTGCGTCCGGCCGCCCGTAAGCGATGTTCTCCCCGATCGTGCCGGCGAAGAGCGGGTGGTCCTGCGGCACGATGCCGATCCGCGATCTCAGGTCCGCGACGGCGCAGGCCCGTACGTCGGTCCCGCGTACGCACACGCTCCCCTCGGTCACATCCCAGAAACGGGGGATGAGTGACGCGAAGGTCGTCTTTCCGGCGCCGCTCGGGCCCACGAGCGCGACGACTTCCCCGGGCTCGATCGTCGCCTCGATCCCCTCCAGCGCCCACGGTTCGTCCTCGCCGTAGCGGAACGAGACCCCCTCGAAGGAGATCTCCGGCGGGCCTTCTCCGGCGAGCGATCCCGGCGCCTCCGGGTCCGTGATCTCGCTGTCGCGATCGAGGAGATCAAACACGCGGCGCGCGGCCCCCTGCGCCTCCTGGTAGCTGCCCCATAGCGACGCGAGCGCCATGATCGCCGCCGCGACCGAAAACGCGTAGAGGAGGAACGATACGAGTTGGCCGGCCGTGATCTGGGCCGCGAGCACGAGCCGCCCGCCCTGCCAGAGGACGGCGACGATCCCGCCGAAGGCGACGACGGTCAGGATGCCGAAGAGGAGCGCCCGCACGACGGCCCGCGAAAGCGCTGCCTCGAGAGCCGTTGCGATTCCCGCCCGGTAGCGCCCGGCCTCCCACTCCTCGCGCACGAACCCCTGCACGATTTCGATCTGGCCGAAGGCTTCGTCCGCAACCGCGTGTGCGGCGGCGAGACGGTCCTGCACCTCGGTACTCCGCCGCCGGAGGAGTCGGCCGAGCGCGAAGCCGGCCAGCACGACGATGGGGGCCACCGTCAGCGTCGTGAGCATCAGCTGCCAATGGAGGAGCGTGAGCAGGACCGCCGCCCCCACCAGGAAGAGCACCTGTCGTACGAGTTCGGCGATCTGGTGCCCCATGATCTGCTGGAGCGTCGAGCAGTCGGAGGCCAGCCTCGAGGTGAGTTCGCCGCTGGTTCGGCTTGCGTGGAAGCCGGGGGAGAGCCCGACCAGTTTGGAAAAGAGTTCGTCGCGCAACTGTGTCACGACCCGCTCGCCCGTCGCCCCGAGCCAGTAGGTCTCTCCGAAGTTGAACACGCCCTGAAGCGCGAATAGTCCCAGCAGTCCGAGCGCGATCGCACCCAGAAGGGCGGGGTCGCCCTCGCCGAAGGCCGCGTCCATCAGGTAGCGGACGATGAGGGGGAAGGCGAGGCCGATCGCGGTACTGAGGAGGAGGCAGATCCCGGCCCCGACGAGCGCCGGGCGGTGGGCCCGCAGTCTCGGGGCGAGCCGCTGGAGGGCGAACATCGAGATGCGTGCTCCGGAGTCCGACATCGCGCCTGGCCTCTCCACCCGTCTATCTTCCGCTATCTTCCGCGCCCCGGTGACTCCGGGAGCGATCGAAGTTCGCACGGGTCACGAAACCGGCGCAAACGCGCACCGGAACCCCTCATGCCACCACCTCCTCTTCAGAGCGGAAGGCAGCGCCACGCGCGGATCATCGCGGCCTGGCTCCTGGTCGGCTGCGCGCTCGTGGCGGCGACGCTCGTCGTGGGAGGCGTGACCCGCCTGACCGGATCGGGCCTCTCGATGGTCGACTGGGAGCCGGTGAGCGGGGTGGTCCCTCCGATGAGCGCCGAGGGTTGGGAGCGCGAGTTCGCCGCCTACCGGGATTCCCCCGAGTACCGGCTCGTGAACCGGGGAATGTCGCTGGCCGAGTTCAAGCGCATCTTCTGGTTCGAGTATGCGCACCGGCTCCTGGGGCGCGTGATCGGCCTCGTCTTCATCATCCCCTTCGCCGTCTTCCTCCTGCGGCGGATGATCCCGCGGTCCCTCATCCCCCGCCTCCTGCTCCTGCTCGCGCTGGGCGGCGCCCAGGGAGTGCTGGGTTGGTGGATGGTGCGAAGCGGGCTCGTCGACATCCCTCGCGTGAGTCCCTACCGCCTTACCGCGCACCTCGCGCTCGCGGTGCTCGTCTACGCTCTGACGCTCTGGACCGCGCTCTCGCTGCTGCGCCCTGCGACGGAGGGCGCGGAGCCGGAGCCCGCGCGGGATGCCCGCCTCGGCCGCGGGTCCGCCGTCGTGCTCGGCCTTGCCGCGCTCACGCTGCTTTCGGGCGGGTTCGTGGCGGGCCTGGACGCGGGACTCGTCTACAACACCTTCCCGCGGATGGGCGACGGCTGGATCCCGCCCGATCTCTTCGGGGCGAACCCGTGGTGGCTCAGCCCCTTCGAGGACCGCACGACCGTGCAATTCAACCACCGCGTGCTCGCCATGCTCCTGCTCGGGGGCGTGACGGCCCTCTGGTGGGTGTGCGCGCGAGGGGTCAGGGGAGCGGCGAGAACGTGGGCCCACGCGGGCTTCGCGGCGGTATGGGTGCAGGCGGCGCTGGGGGTCGCGACGCTGCTGCTCTTCGTCCCGATCCCGCTCGCGGTACTCCACCAGGCGAACGCGCTCGTCCTCTTCACCGCGCTGCTGGGCCTGACCTTCGAGCTCCGCCGCCCGGGGAATCGCCCCGGACTCGCCGCCGCCGAGGTGATCTGAGGGGCGGCTACGGCCGATCGGGCGCTACACCGCCTCGATGAGCGCCACGTGGCCGAGGCCGCCCGCGGCGCACACGCTGACGATCGCGCGCGTGCCGGCGGGGTGATCCGCGAGTTCGAGCACGGTCTGGGAGAGGACGCGCGCTCCGGTGGCACCGAAGGGGTGCCCGAGGGCGACGCTCCCCCCGTTGGGGTTGACCCTGTCCCGCGGGAAGGCGCCGAGACCGTCCTTCACCGGCGAGCGCGCCGCGAGCCACTCCGGATCCTCCAGCGCCGCGATCGTGCATAGCACCTGCGCGGCGAACGCCTCGTGGAACTCCCACAGTCCGATGTCCTCGAGCGTGAGCCCGTGGCGGTGGAGCAGCTCGGCGATCGCGATGGCCGGAGCGATGAGAAGGCCTTCGCGGTCCGGATCGATCCCGGCCTGCCGCCAGTCGAGGAGGCGCGCGCGGGGCAGGGAGTCGGGGAGCGAGGCGAGCCCGGCCTCCGACGCGACCCAGCACGCCGCGGCCCCGTCAGTCAGGGGCGTGGAGTTGCCAGCCGTGAGCGTCCCCCCCGAGCGGGAGAAGGCGGGGCGGAGGCCGGCGAGCTTCTCCAGCGACGTGCCGGCGCGGGGGAGCGTGTCGCGGTCGACGCGGAAGGTTCCGGGGGTCACGAGGAGCGGCCGGAAGAAGGCGCCCCCGTCGCGCGTCGCGCCCTCGTGGCTCGCGAGCGCGAAACGGTCCTGCGCCTCGCGCCCGATGTCCCACTCATGGGCCATCTCCTCGGCGTGCTGCCCCATCGTCCTTCCGGTCGTGCGCTCCTTGATGGCCGGCGCCGAGATCCTGAGGTCGCGGGGGCGGATCCCGGCGAGCGTCCGCACCATGCGCGGCGGGCTGCCTGCCGTCCCCGCGCGCCGAATCGTGCGACTGAGTCCCGCCGAGAGGCCAATCTGCGTGTGGCTCATCGCCCCCACGCCGCCGCAGAGGACGAGGTCCGCCCGCCCCGCGGCCACCTGACCTGCGCCGTGGGTCGCGGCCGCGATCGAGGTCGCGCACGCCTGGACGATACCCTGGGCCGGGACGCTCGCGTCGAGACCCGCGTCGAACCAGACTTCCCGGCCCCAGTTGCTCACCGTGAGCGTGGGGATGACCGCGCCCCACAGGAAGAGGTCGATCCGACCCGCGTTCTCGCGGCCCGGGCCCCCGTCGCCCGCCACCGTCTGCTGGATCACGGGAGCGGAGAGCGCGAGACCGTCGCAGCGCGAGAGTTCGCGGTCGATTTTCGCGAAGGGGCTGCGCAGCCCGGGAAGCACGAACGCCGATACGGGACTCATGCGTGGCATCCTATCGGCCGCTCATACAAGATGGAACAATCCAGCTCCCGGTCCCGACTTGAGTGCCCGACGGGAGACAAGCCTCCGACGGAAGAGGAGCGTTCATGGCGGTGCGGGTGAGGTTCGCGCCCAGTCCCACCGGTTTTCTGCATGTGGGCGGCGCGCGCACGGCGCTGTTCAACTGGCTGTTCGCGCGGCGCGAAAGGGGGACGTTTCTCCTGCGCGTGGAGGACACGGATCGGGCGCGTTCCCGTCCCGAGCACACGCAGGCCATCCTGGACGGGCTCGCCTGGCTGGGGCTGGATGTGGATGAAGGCCCCGTGTTTCAGGCGGATGGGGTGGAGCGTCACCGCCGGGACGCCCTGCGCCTGCTCGGTCAGGGCGCGGCCTACCGGTGTTTCTGCACTGCCGCCGAACTCGCGGCCCGACGCGAAGAGGCGAAGCGGGCCGGGGCGGGATACGGGTACGACGGTCGCTGCGGTCGGCTGGACGCTGCCGCTGCGGAAGCGCGGGCGGAGGCCGGGGAGCCGTTCGCTCTCCGTGTTCGGGTGCCGGGGGAGGCGATCGGGTGGGAGGACATGATCCACGGGCCGATGTCGTTCCCCGCCGGCTCGATCGACGACTTCATCGTCCTCCGCTCCGACGAGACGCCCGTGTACAATCTCGCCGTGGTCTCGGACGACGCGGAGGCCGCGATCACTCACGTGATCCGCGGCGACGATCATCTCTCGAACACACCGAAGCAGATCCTCCTCTACCGGGCTCTCGGCTGGCCGCTCCCCCGCTTCGGGCACGTGCCGTTGATCCTCGGCCCGGACGGCAAGCGACTCTCGAAGCGCCACGGAGCGCTCTCGGTCCTCGCCTATCGCGACGAGGGCTACCTGCCCGAGGGAATGGTGAACTTCCTCGCGCTCCTCGGCTGGTCTCCCGGGGACGACCGCGAGGTGTTCGATGTCGGAAGCCTGATCGAGGCGTTCTCCATCGGCCGCGTGCTGAAGAAGAGCGCGGTGTTCGACCTGGACAAGCTCGGCTGGTTGAACGGACGCCACATCGCCGACTCTCCGCCGAGCGGCCTCGTGGGCGCTGTCGTCGAGATCCTGGCCCGGGAGGCGGTGCAGGAAGGACGAAGTCTGGCCGAGACCCACCCGGAACTCGAGACGTCCCCGGAGCGGCTGCCGCGAATCATCGATCTGGTGAAGGGGCGTCCCCGCACGCTCCCCGCTCTCGCTCGGCAGGTCTCTCCCTTCTTTGCGGCCGCCCTCAGCTACGACGACGACGCAGTGAAGCGTTTCTGGAAGCGGCCCGAGGAAACAGCACGCCACCTGCGGCGGCTGGCGGAGCGTCTCGCCGGGGAGGCCGCTTTCCGCGATGTGGAGACGCTGGAGATTGAGGTGCGGGGCCTCGCGGCGGAACTCGAGGTCGGCGCGGGGCGCGTCATCAACCCCCTCCGTGTCGCCCTCATGGGTCAGGGCGTGAGCCCCGGCATCTTCGAGGTGCTCGAGGCGATGGGACGGGAGCGGGCTCTGGCCCGGATCCGCGCGGCGGCCGGTTTCCTCGACGCCCGGGTGCCGGCGGCGTGAACGCCACGTGGCCGGCGGAGCACGAGGCGCCGATGCGGCGGGCGCTCGAACTCGCGGCCCTCGGCGGCGAGAGCGGGGAAGTGCCCGTCGCCGCCCTCGTAACGGACCCTGAGGGGGAGATCGTCGCGGAAGCGCACAACCGGACGCGCGCGGATGCCGATCCGGCGGGCCATGCGGAAGTCCTCGCGCTGCGCGCCGCCGCCGCCCGCCTCGGCGACTGGCGCCTGGAGGGGCATACCCTTTACGCCACCCTCGAACCGTGCGCCATGTGCGCCGGCGCCGCCGTCCTGGCCCGCGTGCGCACCGTCGTGTTCGGGGCCGCGGACCCCAAGGCGGGGATGTGCGGATCGCTCGAGAACCTGGTCTGCGACCCGCGGCTCAACCATCGAGTGGAACTCGTGCCCGGCGTGCTCGCCGAGGAGTCCGCGCGCCTCCTGCGCGACTTCTTCCGCCGCCGTCGCTGACCCGCAGCCGCCAGTCGCGCGCCACCTGCGGCGGCGCGGTCAGGTTCCCGCGGGAACGGGTCTTCCGACGAAGCGCAGCACGACGACGACGACACCGATTCCGAGGATGTGGGCGATCCACGGCGACATCCCGTATGACGTCCCCACATGGCCGAACAGCATCGCGGCCACGGCGACGACGAGCGCGTACGGAAGCTGCGTCCGCACGTGGTCCATGTGATCGCACGCCGAAGCCATCGAACTCAGGACCGTCGTGTCGGAGATCGGCGAGCAGTGGTCGCCGAAGATGGATCCGGCGAGAACCGAACTGATTGAACTCACCAGAAGTATGCCGCCGTCCCCCGTCTCGAAGCCGGCCGCGCCGCCCAGAGCGACGACGAGCGGGACCACGAGCGGGAGCAGAATGCTCATGGTGGCCCACGAGGTGCCGGTGCAGAAGCTGACGACCGCCGCCGTCGCGAAGGTCAGGACGGGCACCAACTCGGGCGCGAGGCTGCCCTCGAGGATCTGGGTCAGGTACTGCGCCGTCGCGAGCTGACTCGTCACCTCGCCGAGCGACCAGGCGAGAGTCAGGATCACGAAACCCATCGTCATCGCACGAATACCGGCGAGCCAGCCGTCGAGCGCCTGGCTGAGCGAGAGGATCCTCTGCCCCGTTGCCAGCCCGATCGCGACGAGGCAGCCGGCCAGCGAGCCCCAGAGGATCGCCTTGAACGGGTCCGCCTCCCCGAACGTGTCCCACAGCGATGCGCCCTGACCCACCACGCTTCGGCCGTCGAAGTACAACCCCAGAAGAACCGTCACGACCACCGTCAGGACGGGGATCGCCGCATTGTACCAGCGCAGGGGCACGCCCTCCGGCGCGTCGAGTCCCGTCTCCTCCGTGTTCACCATGAGCTGCGAGCCCGGCCGGAACACGCCGCCGCCGGTGCGCGCCCTCATCTCCGCGCCGTGCATGGGGCCGAAGTCCCGCTGCGTGACGATGACCGCCGCGACCATGAACAGGGCGAGGATGGGATAGAAGAGGTACGGGATGCTGCTCAGGAACACGGTGAACGGGCTCGCGGAGGCGAGGGCCCCCGCCAGCGCGGGGTCGGGGGTCTGCTCGGCGGCGATGCGGAGTCCGTCGCGGATCAGCGAGATCTCGAACCCGACCCAGGTGGACACGAACGCGATCGTGACTACGGGCGCGGCGGTGGAGTCCACGAGATACGCGAGCTTCTCCCGGGACACCTTCAGTTTGTCCGTGATCGGCCGAAAGGTGTTTCCGACGATGAGGGTGTTCGCGTAGTCGTCGAAGAAGATGCCCACGCCCGCGAAGAAAGTCGCCAATTGCGCGCGGCGCGGTGTCGTGGCGAGCGGGCGCACCGCCTCGACGATCCCGCGGGTGCCCCCGGAGCGCGAGATCACGCCCACCATGGCGCTCAGCAGGGCGGAGAACATGAGAATCGATGCGTTGTCCGGGTCCGCCAGCGACGGAACGATGAAGGTGTCCACGGTCCGCCAGAGCCCCGCCACGGGGTTGAGTCCCGCGATGAAGCAGCCGCCCAGCCAGATGCCGAAGAAAAGCGAGACCACGACGTGCCGGAAGATCAGCGCGAGGGCGATGGCGATGATCGGCGGCAACAGGCTGATCCAGCCGGGGAACCGCGGAGGGTCCACGGTCTCGCTCGCTGTCCCTTGATCCGAGGTCACTTCCACGGTGAGCGGGAGGTCGCCCCGCGCGGCCCGCAGGCCGTTGACCGTTGTCTCGGACCGGAGCGGCAGGGGGGCCGCGGCGAGTTCGCGGCCGGAGGCCGAGGTCACGCGATAACGGGCGTTCTCCCCATCCTCTGTGTGCAGCGTGAGCGAAAAGGGAACGTCGGTCAGGACGACGGCGGGTCCCTCCACGGTGAGCGCGGGGGCGTCCTGCGCGAAGACTGTGCCGGGAAGAGACGCGGGCAGAACGAGCGCCGGCAGTAGAAGCCACTGTGCGGCGCGCCGGAAGATGTCGGGTCGCATGCGCATGCCCCGAACCTACCGGGGCCGTCTCGCGAGGGGCAACGCGGGTTGGTGCGGGGGAGACGGGAGGCGGCGCGACGTTGATCGCGGCAGGTGCGCGATCTATACTCCCGCCCGACCGGGGCCGCCTCGGCAGCCCGCAGCGGGCTCTTGCCACGGGCTGCCAGCGCCGAGCCGCCCGTGACGGATCGAGCGAAGCCGAGACGAAACTGACGCACAACGTCCTCGACGAGGCCGCTGCCCGAGGGCTCCTTGCCGAGCTTTCCGCGCAGCTTGACCGGGCGATCGAGCCCGAGGCCCGCCTCATCCTCATCGGCATCCACCGCCGCGGCGACTCGATCGCCGCCGAGATCGGCCGCCACCTCGAGCCGACCCGCGGTCCCGTTCCCATCGGTTCGCTCGACATCACGCTCTATCGCGACGATTTCGAGCAGGTCGGTGCGCTCCCCACGGTCGGAACGACCCGCATTCCGGAGTCCATCGAAGACGCGCACATCGTGATCGTCGACGACGTGCTCCACACGGGACGAACGATCCGGGCCGCGCTGCAGGAGCTGTCGGATTTCGGTCGCGCCCGCCGGATCCAGCTCTGCGTCCTCGTGGATCGCGGGGGACGCCAGCTCCCGATCCAGGCCGACTACGTGGGCCGCGTGATCGAAGTCGGACCCAACCAGGACGTGGCGGTGCGCGTCGCGGACACGGACGGCGACTGGGGCGTCGACATCGTCGCCCTCCGCGCCGCCCCGGAGGCGGGAGCATGACGGCCCAGGGCCGCGAACTCGGGCTCGGAAAGGACCTCATCGGGCTCGAATCGCTTACGCGGGCCCAGATCGAGGCCATTCTCGATACCGCCGAGCCGTTCAAGGAGATCAGCGAGCGGAAGATCAAGAAGGTGCCGGTCCTCCGCGGACAGACCATCGTCAACCTCTTCCTCGAACCCTCGACCCGGACCCGCATCAGCTTCGAGTTCGCGGAGAAGCGGCTCTCGGCCGATACGGTGAACATCTCCTCGGTCGGGTCGTCCGTGCAGAAGGGCGAGACGCTGGTCGACACGGCGCGCAATCTCGAGGCGATGCGGATTCACATGGTCGTCGTGCGTCACGGGTCTTCCGGGGCGGCGAAGTTCCTCGCGGACCGGATCCCCTCCAACGTCATCAACGCCGGCGACGGGCGGCACGAGCACCCCACGCAGGCCCTCCTCGACCTCCTGACCATACGGGACCGGTTCGGCGCCATCGCGGGCCGGCGCGTCTGTATCGCCGGCGACATCCTGCACTCGCGCGTCGCGCGCTCGAACATATGGGGGCTCCTGAAGTGCGGGGCCGAGGTCGCCGTGTGCGGGCCGCACACGCTGATCCCGGCCGGGATCGAGGAGCTTGGCGTACGACGCCTGGCGTCGATCGAAGAAGCCATCGAGTGGTGCGATGTCCTGTACGTGCTGCGGCTTCAGCTCGAGCGGATGGAGGGCGGCTACGTCCCCTCGCTGCGCGAGTACAACCGCGTGTTCGGCGTCAGCTCCGAGCGCCTGGCGCGCGCCGGCGACGACATGATTGTACTCCACCCCGGGCCCATGAACCGGGGCGTCGAGATCGATTCCGACGTGGCGGACGGCCCGCGCTCCGTGATCCTGCCGCAGGTCACGAACGGCGTCGCCGTGCGCATGGCCGTCCTCTACCTGCTCGCCGGCGGACGGCCGGAGCTGGCGGAAGATGCCAAGGTGGAGGGGCCGTGAGCGCATCGCTCCTCCTCACCGGCGGGCGGGTGATCGATCCCTCCACGGGGACGGACGGGGTGCGGGACGTTCTCGTGCGGGATGGTCGGATCGAAGCGGTCGCGCGGAACCTCACGGGGCCCGACGGCGTCTCCCGGCTCGAGGCGCGGGGACTCGTCGTCGCCCCGGGGTTGATCGACGTGCACGTCCACCTGAGGGAACCGGGAGCGGAACACAAGGAGACGATCCGCACGGGCGCGCAGTCGGCGGCGGCGGGGGGCTTCACGACGATCTGGGCGATGCCGAACACAGACCCGCCGCTCGATGACCCCGCCGCGGTCGGATTCGTGCGGGAGGAGGCGCGGCGCTGGGCCCGGAAGGGGGAGGGCGGGGCCCGCGTGAGTCCGGTGGCGGCCGCCTCGCTCGGCCTCGCTGGCGAGCAGATGACCGAGATCGGCGGTCTCGTCGAGGCGGGCGCGGTCGCGGTCACCGACGACGGGCACCCGATCTACGACCCGGCGCTCATGCGGCGCCTGCTCGAGTACACGCAATCCTTCGGGATCCCCGTGCTTCAGCACGCGGAAGACATGGCGCTCTCGGCGGGCGGGGTCATGAACGAAGGCGCCGTCGCCACAGCGCTCGGCCTGCGCGGGATCCCGAACGCCTCCGAGGCCACGGTCGTGGCGCGGGACATCTACCTCGCGGAACTCACCGGCGGGCACGTACACGTCCAGCACGTCTCGACCCGGGAGGCGGTCGAACTCATTCGCGTGGCGCGCGAGCGCGGGGTGCGGGTGAGCGGCGAGGCTTCACCGCACCATATGGCGCTGACGGAAGAGGCGGTGCGCGGCTACCGGACCGAGGCCAAGATGAACCCGCCGCTCCGCTCCGAGGCCGATCGCCTCGCGGTGCGCCAAGGGCTCATCGACGGCGTGCTCGAGTGCGTGGCGACGGACCACGCGCCGCATCACTACGAGGAAAAGGAACGCGAGTTCGACGACGCGCCCTTCGGAATCGTCGGCCTCGAGACCGCGCTCGCCGTGTGCATCAGGGAACTCGTGACGCCGGGGGATCTCACGCTCTTCGACCTCATCGAGCGCATGTCCACCGCGCCGGCCCGGCTGATGGGGATCGAGGGCGGGACCCTGCGGCCCGGCAGTCGCGCGGACCTCGTCCTCTTCGATCCGGAGGAAGCGTGGACGGTCGACCCGGCGAGCTTCCGCTCGAAAAGCCGGAACACGCCGTTCGCGGGCTGGGGAGTGACGGGCCGCGTGAAGCGTACGATCGTCGGCGGCGAGACCCGCTACCAGTCCTAGCGGGCCGTGGGGAAACCCTGCTAGGCAAGCCTCCCTACGTGTCTTGCCGCCCTGGCCTTCTGACGAGCCGCGGTGTTCGCCTTGATGATGTTGCGGCGGGTGGCCCGGTCGAGCGCGCGGTACAGTTCGGACAGCGCCGGCGTCGCCTCTTCCTGCGATTCCGTCGCGAGCAGATGCTTGGTCCTGGTCCGGATCTCGGATCGCACCTTGCGATTCCGGAGCCTCCTCGCCTGCGACTGGCGCAGCCGCTTCTTCTGACTCTCGTTATTCGGCATTCGATTCCTTCTTTTTCTTCTTCCCGGTGTGACGGGCGGGGTGGTCCGCGGGCGGACGCTCGCACCCGTCCGAAAATCAACGGAAGAACATACCAGATTCGCCGGATCCGTCCAACCCCGACCTGCGGCTCGGACGCGTGTCTCGGGGCTACTCGCCGCAGGGACGCCCATGCTACATTACGCGGAGAGTGGCTGGCGACCTCCGGTTCCCGCCGGCCCGAGTCCAGGGGAGGCTACTTGACGGCGGTTCCGAACCGACTTCCAAGCCAGCAGGCGGCGCAGCCGTTCGTCGTTGAGCTCGACCGCTTCCAGGGCCCCCTGGATCTACTCCTGCACCTTATTCGGTCGCAGGACATCGACATCTTCGATATTCCGATCTCCACCATCACCCGGCAGTTCCAGGAAGCCCTCACTGACGGCCTCGACCGCCTGGAACTCGATCGCGCCGGGGAGTTTCTGGAACTCGCCGCGACCCTGGTTCACATCAAGGCGCAGCTCCTGTTGCCGGGACGCGGCGACGCGGAATGGGAAGACGATCCACGGGCGGAACTCGTCCGGCGGCTGCTCGAGTACGAGTTGTTTCAGGAGATCGCCCGCACGCTGGGAGCCGCCGAACTCGAGCGGCGGCGTCACATGTCGAAGGGATTCCTGCGTCCGCGACCGCCGCGCGAGGCCGCGGACGAGAAACTGGCGACGACACTCGGGGATTTTCTTGCCGTCCTCGGCGATATCCGGGCCCCGGATCCCGTGGCGACGCATATCGCCCCCATCCGAATCGTCCCGGTCGAGGACAAGATCGTCGTCATCCGACACCTGCTGGGCGAGAGCCGGCGGGTGCCATTCGATCGGCTGTTCGATTCGAGGCAGGAACGGCAGCATGTCGTCGCGGCGCTGCTCGCCTGTCTGGAGCTTGCCAGGCAGCAGTTCCTGCGGATCGAGCAGGTGAAGCGGTTCGGAGCGATCTGGCTCTTCGGAAGCCGCGCGCGCGACACGGGGGGAGATGAGACCGCGTGAGTCCCGAGCAGATCGTGGAGGCCGCGTTGTTCGCCAGTCAGACGCCGCTCACCGCCCGCGAGCTGGCCCGGGCCGACGACGCACTCGATGTCCGGCGCGTCCGTGAAGCGCTCGCCGCGTTGCGCGAGCACTACGACACCGACGGACGCGCCTTCCAGGTCTACCAGCTGGGGGACGGATTCCAGATCCTCACGCGGCCGGAATTCGCCCCATACCTCGAGCGCTTCGACTCGGTGCCCCGGCCCCCGACACTTTCCCGCGCCGCGCTCGAGACGCTCGCGATCATCGCGTACCGGCAGCCCATCGGGCGGATCGAGATCGAGGAGATCCGGGGGGTCGCGTCCACGTCGGTGCTGCGGACGCTCCAGGACTGGGAGCTGATCGAGATCGTGGGGAGGGGAGAGGGGCTCGGGCGGCCGCTCCTCTACGGGACGTCGTCCCGTTTTCTGGATCACTTCGCCCTGCAGTCGCTGGACAATCTGCCGGCGCCGGAAGACCTGTCGGTCTCACTCGTGCGTGCCGAAGCAGAGACGTCCGGCGAGCCGCCAGCGGAAGAATCTGCCTCGGACTGAGGGACGGGCGGCTTATGCGATTGCAGAAATACCTTTCCAGGGCAGGCGTGGCCTCGCGCCGCAGGAGCGAGCAACTCATCGCCAGCGGCCGCGTTCGCGTGAACGGCGAGGTCGTGACGAAGCCCGGGACCACCGTGGACCCGAATTCCCAGCGGATCGAAGTGGACCGCCGCCGTATCCGCCTGAAGCCGACGCTCTGGCTGGCACTCCACAAGCCGCCGGGGTACGCATGCACCCGGCACGATCCCGGCGGGCGCCCGATCATCTACGATCTGCTCTCCTCCGATACCCGTCACCTGCCTCACGTCGGCCGGCTCGATTTCATGAGCGAGGGTCTCATCCTCCTCTCCAACGACGGGGATGTCGTCCATCGGCTCCTCCACCCGCGGACCGGCATCGAGCGGGTCTATGAGGCCGCGCTCGTGGGGCCTGTAACGGCGGAGCTTCCGGACCGCCTCCGTGCGGGCGTGGCGCTCGAAGACGGGCCCGCCCGGGCCCGCCGCGCGCGTTGGATCACGCCTCCCCATACGTCGTCTCCCACAGTCGAGATCGTCATCGCCGAGGGAAGAAACCGGGAGATCCGGCGCATGCTGGCCTTACTGGGCGTCAGGCTCCGGAGCCTGCGCAGGACCTCGTTCGGGCCGATTCGGCTGGGTGCGCTCGCAGCGGGCGCGACCCGTGAATTGTCTGCAAAGGAACGGGCGGCGCTCACCCGGGCGGCGGGTTCGTCTTGCTCCAGGACGGTTCTGGAGTGAAGATCGGGCGGCTGGCAGACCGACCATCACTGCGACAGCGAGAGGACGCATGAACGGAGAAGCCGGGACGGCCCAACGGATCTCGGGGGAGGATCTCGAGACCCAGGAGGCCGCGATCCGGGAGGCCGGGAGCTTCGTGGCCGAGGTACGAAACGAACTGGCCAAGCGGATCGTCGGCCAGCACGCCCTCCTCGACCGCGTCCTCATGAGTCTCCTCACGGGCGGCCATATTCTGCTCGAGGGTGTGCCCGGGCTCGCGAAAACGCTCACGGTCAGCACCCTCGCCGAGACGATCCACACTACGTTCCGGCGCATCCAGTTCACGCCGGATCTGCTTCCCGCCGACGTCGTGGGAACGCTCGTGTGGGAGGAGAAGACGGGCACCTTCACGCCGAAGCGGGGCCCGATCTTCGCCAACATCGTCCTCGCCGACGAGATCAACCGCGCGCCCGCCAAGGTGCAGTCGGCCCTGCTGGAGGCCATGCAGGAACGCCAGGTCACGATCGGAGAGGAAACGCATCCGCTCCCCGTGCCGTTCCTCGTCATGGCCACTCAGAACCCCATCGAGCACGAGGGTACGTACCCGCTTCCCGAGGCGCAGGTGGACCGGTTCATGTTCAAGACCCGGGTCGGTTATCCCGCGCCCGAAGAGGAGAGGTCCATCATGCGGCTCATGGCGGGCGAAGATCCGCCGCCCGTCGAAGCGGTGGTAGAGCCCGGCCGCATCCTCGCCGCGCGCGCCATGCTGCCGGGGATCTACGTGGACCAGCGGCTCGAGGACTACATCCTCCAACTCGTGCTGGCGACGCGGGAGCCCGCGGCCCACGGCTTGGCCCAACTCGTGGACTGGATCGAGTTCGGGGCCTCGCCGCGCGCCACGATATTCCTCGCGAGAGCGGCCCGCGCGCACGCGTTCATCGAGGGTCGCGCGTTCGTCGTCCCGGAGGACGTGAAGGCGATTTCCCGCGATGTTCTTCGGCATCGGCTCGTCCTCACCTTCCAGGCGCAGGCGGAACAGATCGATGCCGACCACGTTCTCGACCATCTCTTGGAGACCGTGCCGGTGCCGTGAGGCTGCCCGACTTCCTGTGGCGCCCGCGGCGGCCGGCGCCGACATCCGACTCCGCCGCCGCGTCGAAAGAGGTCCGGCGGCTCGAGTTGACGAGCCGGCGGTTCATGGACAATCCGGCTCTGGGCCCGTACCCGTCGCTCTTCCGCGGACACGGTATAGAGTTCTCCGAGGTTCGCGAATACCAGCCCGGCGACCCCTTCCAGGCGATCGACTGGAAGGTGACCGCCCGCATGCGGCGGCCGTACGTGAAGCGCTTCGTGGAGGAACGGGAACTCGCCGTTCTCCTCGTCGTCGATGTCTCCGCCTCGAACGAGTTCGGTACGCGCAAGGCCCTGAAACGCGATCTCGTCGCGGAAGTGGCGAGTACCCTCGCCCTGGCGGCGATGCGTGCCGGGGACCCGGTGGGCATGCTCCTGTTCAGCGACCGGATCGAGCGCTACGTCCGGCCGGCGCGGGGCCGCAACCGAAACCTCCGCCTCCTGCATGAACTCGTGTCCGTCCGGCCGGAGGGGAAGGGCACGGATCTTGATCTGGCGCTCGCCACCGCGGCGCGCATGCTGACCGTGCGTTCCCTCGTGTTCGTGATATCGGATTTTGTGGGTGCCGGGGACCTTGCCCGACCGCTGCTGGGGCTCTCGGGCCGGCACGACGTAGTGGCGCTCGCGGTCGATGACCCCGCGGAAACGACGATCCCCGAATCGGGCTGGGTGGAGGTCGTGGACCCCGAAACCGGGGATCGCGCCGTGGTCGACCTCGGGGATTCGACGGTTCGGGAGCGGCTCAGGGAGCACTCGAACGCGGGAGCGCGGGCGCTGGAGCGGCTGTGCGCCCGCTGCCACGTCGATCTCATGCGGCTGCGCACCGACACGCCGTATGAGTCCGGGCTCTCCGGCTTCTTCGCGGCTCGCGGCCGGCGGAGGCTCCGGTGAGAGTGTCCCGATGCATGGTCCGGATCGCTCTCGCCCTGGGGTTGGCGCCTGCCCCGGGTTTGGCCGTCCAGTCCGCGGTCGACCTCGAGGCCACCGTGCTCCCGGAGTCCGTGCGGGTCGGAGAGGAGTTCACGGTCCGTCTTGTCGTGGGGCAGGAAAGATCCGGCGAGGTGCGCTTCCCCGCGCTTCTGGACGTGCCGGAGGCGATCGAGCAGACGGGGCCGGTCCAGATCCGGTCCGTGGAAGAGGGCCGGCGCTGGGAGGCGGAATACACCGTCCGCGCGTGGCGCGCAGACACGCTCTTCATCCCTCCGGTGGAGGTCGAACTTGCGGCAGCCGGCGGCGTGATCCGGCGGCTGCAGCCTCCCGCGGTCCCTGTCGTCAGCGTGCTTCCATCCTCGGAAGATCCGCTCGAGTTGAGGGATGCCCGCCCCCTGCTGAGTCTGCGGACGCTGCCATGGTGGCTTCTCCTGCTCGCCGCAGCGCTCGCCGGACTCGCGTGGTGGACATGGGGTCGGCGCCGCGCCGCCGCGGCCGCCGCCGAAGGCCCCCTCGGCCCCGGCGACCTCGCGCTGCGCGAATTCGAGCGGCTGCGCGAACACTGGGTCGGGCGGCAGGTGAGCGGTGACCGGTTCTACGACGGCTACGAGGAGACGCTGCGGCGTTACGCCCGGGTCACGCGGGGCTGGGCGCCCTCGCAGGAACTCCTCGGGCTTGGAGACTCCGACGTGGGACTCGTCGCCGCCCTGCGCCACTCGATCATGGCCCGTTTCGCACGGTTGCGGACGGAGCGGGAGGGCCCGCTGAGTGACATCGACGTCGGCGCGGCGTTCGTGCGCGCGGACATGGCGGACGCGATTGCGGACGAGGCACCCGGCGAACCCGGCGCCGGCGACGATAGTGCCGGCGAGGAGGGCGCCGGCGGGGACGCTGCCGCCGAAATCGACCCGAGTGGGAAGGGAGGCGTCACGTGAGCGAATTCGCACTCCCCGGCTGGCCGTTCCTCCTTCTCCTTGCGCTTCTGCCCCTCGGGTGGGCCCTGATGCGCTCGGGCCGGGTCCGTCTCCCGTACCCGGACATCGCCCGTCTCACCGGGTCTCGGGGGCGCGGCCGCGGACAGTTTTGGTGGTGGTTCCCGCCCGCCCTTCGCTCACTTGCCCTGGCCCTCGTCATCATCACCCTCGTCAACCCCGTGCGCGTATGGGAGCGCGTGGAGTCGGAGCGCGAGGGCGTGGCGATCATGCTGGCGGTCGACATCTCGAGTTCGATGCTGGCGGAGGATTTTCGGCCCGATAACCGTATCGAAGTCGCGAAGCGGGAGGTCATCCGCTTCGTGGAAGGCCGGGAATCGGACTGGATCGGCCTTGTCGCCTTCGCGGGGGAGGCCCTCACCATGGTTCCGGGGACGCTGGACCACGCGGTGGTGGAGAGCGCCGTGGAGCGGCTCGAGGCGGGACAACTTCGGGATGGGACGGCCATCGGCGTCGCGCTCGCCACCGCGGCGAACCGGCTCCGCGACCTGGAGCCCGAATCCCGCATCGTCGTTCTGCTCACCGATGGAGACAACAACAGCGGCGGTATCTCGCCGGAAGAGGCGACGGCCGCGGCGGCCTCCCTCGGCATCCGCGTGTACACGATCGGCGTCGGCCGCGACGGGGTCGCGCCGGTGCCCGTGGCCCGTACCGCCTTCGGGTACCAGTACGCCAACATCCGCGTGCACGTGAACGACGAACTCCTGGATCGCATGGCGACCAGCACGGGAGGGCTCTATTTCCGCGCCACCGATCCCGAGGGGCTCACCCGGATCTACGAACGGATCAACGAGCTCGAGACCACCCCGATCAAGGAAGTACGGACGGAGGAGCGGGTCGGGATGCGGCGCGAACTTCTCATCGCGGCGCTCGCGCTCGTCATGCTCGAACTCCTGATGGCGGCCACGCGCGCCCGCCGGGTCTGGGCCTGACCGTGGCCCCGCTCCCGCTCGCGCTCCTGATCGGCGCCCTGGCCGTGGCGCTCCGGCTGCTCGCCTCGCGACGGTCGAGCGCTGACCGCGAGAAACTTGCCGAGACGTCGCTCCTCGAGCGCTACGTGCGGCTGCCGGCCCACGCGGTTCCACCCATTCGCCTGGCGCTGCTCGGGGCGGGCGTCGTCGCCATCGCACTCGCTTCCGGCTCGGGCGGGACGGAGGCCCGGCGCCTCGATGAAGGAGGAGCCGAGACGATCCTCGTGCTCGACGCTTCGAACTCCATGCTGGCGGCGGACGTCGAGCCGAGCCGGCTGGAGATGCAGCGCCAACTGGCCGGCCGCCTCGCGACGCGCACGGATGGCCGGATGGGCGTCGTCTACTTCGCCGGTCGCGCGTACGTCCTCTCGCCGCTGACCACGGATGTGAGCGCGATCGAGATGCTGGCGGAGGGTGTGCGACCCGCCGCGGTGGGGCTGGGCGGCTCGTCGCTCGCATCCGGCCTCACGCAGGCCATCGACCTTCTCGCCGGCGGAGAGGACGGGGCGCGGAAGTCGATCGTCGTGTTCTCCGATGGCGAGGAAACCGCCGGCGCGCCCTTCGGGGAGGCGATCGGGCGCGCCCGGGACGCGGGGATCGTCATCCATTCGGTGGGGATCGGAACCGAAGTCGGCGGGCAGATCCCCCTGACGCGAGAGGCCTCGCTCGATCCGACGATGGCCGCGCGTCGTCGGGGCGGGGCTTCGGTACTCCAGGGACCGGATGGCGGCCCCGTCATCACGCGACTGAACGCCGCCTCGCTGAGGCAGATGTCTCTCGGCACCGGCGGCCGCTATGTTGACGGTGCGGACGGTATCGACGCGATCGAACGGGAACTGGCCCAGGGCGGCCGGGAGCCCCTGACGTCGACCGAGGATGCCGCCGTGGCGGCGCTGCTGCTGCTCGCCTTCGTCAGCCTCTGGGGAGAAGGGTTCCTGTTGCCACGTGGTTGAGTCGACACGGATGCGTACGGTTTTCGGTCTCGCGGCCGCGGCGGCCTCGCTCGCGGCATTTGCCGCGGGCGCACCGCAGGCGGCGCCCACCCAGGCCTCCGGCCAGACCGGGGCCGGCGACCCGCAGGCGTCCGACTCCGAGGCCGTCACGCGCTACAGAGAGCGGGCCGCATCCTCCGACCGGCCGATCGACCACTACAACTTCGGGACGGCGCTCCTCCACGACGGACAGGTCGGCGAGGCGCAGGCCCCGCTCGAACTCTCGATCGGGAGCGAGCGGGACGAGGTACGCGAGAGCGCGTTCTACAACCTTGGACTCAGCACGGCTCTCGACGGCCGGTTCGCCCAGAGCGACCCCTCGGCCCGCCGGGCCGCCCTCCAGTCCGCGCGCGAGGCCTTCCGCGAGGTCCTCCGCCGTCGCGTCGATGATGAGGATGCGCGCTGGAACCTCGAGCTCGTCGAACGCTGGCTCGAGGAGGAGGGAGAGAGCGGCGGTGACGAGCAGCAGGGCGGACAGGGGCAGTCGCCGCAGGGAGCGGGGGCCGGTGCGGCGGCCGCCGCGGGCTCGGGCGAGATGGAGATGTTGTCTCCGGAGCAGGCTGCGGCGCTTCTCGAACAGGCCGGAGACGCGGAGGCGGCGATCCGCGACCGCGTGATGGGCCGCAACCGTTTCCAGGATCCGGTGGTGGAGCGGAACTGGTAGGAACGCCTGCGGGACGTCTCGCGTCGCCGTAGCTTCGGTCGCCATGAACACCCCTTCGGCCGAAGCGGCCCGCCTGACCCAGTACTCGCACGGAGCCGGCTGAGCGTGCAAGCTCGGCCCGGAGGATCTGGGCCGCATCCTGCAGCACGTTCCGCACCTTCCGGATGACCGGCTCCTCGTGGGACTCGAGGGTCCGGACGACGCCGCGGTGTATCTGCTCGACGATGGGGACGCCATCGTCGCGAGTCTCGATTTCTTCACCCCGCTCGTCGACGATCCAACGGATTTCGGGGCCATCGCGGCCGCCAACGCGCTCGGAGATCTGTACGCGATGCGGGCCCGCCCGCTTTTCGCCCTCAACATCCTGGCCGTCCCCTCCGGGACGCTCTCCGATGAGACGGTGGGCGCGATCCTCCGCGGCGCCGGAGATGTGTGCCGCGAGGCCGGGATCGCCGTGGCCGGAGGACATTCGATCGACGACGCCGAGCCGAAGTTCGGGCTCGTGGCCATCGGGCTCGGCGATCCGGATCGCCTGTGGCGCAAGGGCGGGGCGCGACCGGGAGACGCCCTCGTGCTGGGGAAGGCGCTCGGAACGGGCGTCCTCACGACCGGGCTCAAGCAGGGCGTCACCGACCCGGACGACCTTTTCGTGGCTGTGGAGTCCATGCGTCAACTGAACCGTGACGCGGCGGCTGTCCTGTCCGATTTCGAGGTGCATGCGGCAACCGACGTCACCGGCTTCGGACTTCTCGGCCACCTGCTCGAGATGTGCCGCGCCTCGGACGCGAACGCCCGTATCCGGGCTTCGGCCCCGAAACTCCTGCCCGGCGCGCTTCGCCTTGCCAAACAGGGGTGTGCACCTGGCGGTACAGCCCGGAACCGGGACGCATACGAGCCGCACGTGGAGTGGGATGAAGCCGTCCCGGAAACGCTGCGAACGCTCCTCCTCGATCCGCAGACGTCGGGCGGATTGCTGGCGGCCGTCCCCGCGGACGAGGCGTCGGCTGCCTCGTCCGCGCTGGTGTCGGCGGGCTACGCCGCTACCGTGATCGGAGAGGTCACGGAGCGGGGAGGTGCCACCGTCGGGGTGGAAGTCGCACCGTGATCGCGCGGCGCGTACGTTGCGCACAGCGCCCGGGCCCGTAGCTCAGCTGGTTAGAGCAGGGGACTCATAATCCCAAGGTCGCAGGTTCGAATCCTGCCGGGCCCATATTCCCGACCCCCGACCTCATGACCCCGCCACAGAGAAGGAGTTGCGCCATGCGGCCATCCCGGGCTCCGGTCTTCCGACGCTGGTCCACCGGCCTGTTCGCGATGCTCATGCTGCTCCTTGCCGCCGCGGCGGACGCAGCCGCTCAAGCCCAGGCGACGACGGGCGTGATTCGCGGCGTGGTCCGCGACCCGGTGGGGGCCCCCGTGTCGGGCGCCTCCGTCGTCATCGAGCACCGCGCCACCGGGTTCACCACGACGGTCGAGACGAACTCCAGCGGGGCGTTCGTGCGGACGCTGCTTCCGCTTGGGATCTACGACGTGACCGCCCGGGCACCGGGTCAGCTCGGCGACGAGCGCGCCGAGGGGCTCGTGCTCCGCGTGGGTGAAATCCTGGACCTCGCGCTCGAATTCCAGCCCGTGGCGGTGGCCGAGATCGCCGTTACCGCGGACCGGACGCCGCTCGTCGACACCGAGGACCCATCGGGCTCCCATCGCCTCGCGGAGGACGTCGTCGACAACCTCCCGAACAACGGGCGCAACTTCCTCGACTACACCCTCCTCACACCCGGCGTGTCGGTATCCCAGGGTCCCGACGGGGAGGTCCTCAACATCGGCGGCCAGAGGGGGATCTTCAACAACGTTTCCGTCGATGGCGCGGACTTCAACAACCCCTTCTTCGGCGAGCAGCGGGGCGGCCAGCGCCCCGCCTTCACCTTCAATCAGGACGCGATCGAAGAGCTGGTCGTCGTGAACCAGGGGGCGTCCGCCGAGTTCGGGCGCTCCGCCGGCGGCTTCGTGAACGTCATCACGAAGTCGGGCACGAACGAGTTGTCGGGTTCCGCGCACTACTTCGGCCAGTGGGACGCCATATCGACCGCATACCCCGGCGAGCGCGGGGGCGGCAAGCCCGAGTTCGGCCGAAGCCAGTTCGGATTCACTCTGGGTGGCCCCATCGTGAGGGACAAGGCGTTCTTCTTCATCGCCTACGATCAGCAGGAAGCGAACGAAACGAAGCAGTTCACGCGCAACGTCGTGAACCGCTCCGAGCTGGAGAAGCTGGAGAGTTTCCTCCAGACGCAGTGGCCCGGTCTGTTCGATGACGAGTTCGGCCCCATCCGCCGCACCGACGACAACCGGGCGCTGATCGCGAAGCTCGACTTCAACCTCAGCGACCGCCACCAGGCGTCGTTCAAGTACAACTACACGTGGTCCCAGCAGGTGAACGGGACGTTCGACGTGGATTCCTGGGGACTGAGCGCCAACGGTCTCGAGGAGGACTTCTCCCACGCAGTCAACGCGAGCCTCAGGTCACAGCTCTCCAACACCGTCTCGAACGAGTTCCGCTTCCAGTACGCGCGCGAGGATCGGCCGCGGGGGTACGAAGGCCCCCTGTTTCCGGGCGCCTCGGCGCCGCCGCAGCCCGCCTTCGCCGCGGTCGGCGGCCGCCCCTTCCCGGACATCGCGATGGATTTCGCGGACGGCTTCCGCATCGGACTGCCCTTCTTCCTCCCCATCGACCCCGGCTACGACAACCGCATCCAGCTGACCGACAACCTCTCCTTCCTGGCGGGGGACCACCTGCTCAAGGTAGGCGCGGAGTACAATCGGACGGGGGTCGGCCAGCAGTTCATCGGCTTCGCGAACGGCCTCTACAAGTTCTCCTCCGTCGACGGCTTCATGAACTTCGTCACGCAGGGGAACCAGTACATCACCTGCTCCGACGGCTCCGACAGCCCGGTCGGCGTCTGTCCGCCCGGGACGACGATAACTGGCCCCGTGTTGCTCTACCTGCAGGCGCTCACGCTGGGGAACACGCCGCAGGACCAGTTGGGGCGGCAGGACTTCACGATGGATGAACTCGCGCTCTTCATCCAGGACACCTGGCGCCCGCGCGACAACCTGACGCTGAACCTCGGCGTGCGCTGGGAAGGGTCGTGGCACCCGGGGATGTTCATCGAGCCGGAGGACACCTTCTACGGGCCATGGATCGGGACCTCGGGTTTCCCGTCGGACGGGAGGATTCCGGACGACCTCGACAACTTCCAGCCGCGCTTCGGGCTCGCCTGGGATCCCCGCGACGATGGGCGCACGCTCGTTCGCCTGAACGCGGGCTCCTACTTCTCGCGCATCCCGATGCTGGTGTTCGCGCAGCACCGCACGACGAACGGCGCCTTCCAGGGGACGCAGTTCGCGGCCAGCGACGCGACCTTCCTTCCGCCGCCGCCGCAGATCGGAGAGTTCCTGACACCGCCTCCGCCCGGCACACCGCCGTTCCAGCCGGGTGTGAACATCGCGGACCGCAACCTGGAGCTGCCGAGGACCTGGTCCTTCAACGTCGCCGTCGAGCAGACGCTGAGCCGAAACACGGCCGTGACCCTGTCGCTGCAGCACGCCCGCACGGACAACCTGTTCCGTTTCGTGGACCGCAACGCGGCGGAGCTCGGCGCGCCCTTCGCGGAGGGAGCGAACGGACTGGGGACCGTCACGGTCACGGAGAGCAGCGCGCGCTCCCGCTACAACGCCATCACCCTGGGACTGCACGGGGAGGACGCGTTGGGCGGGAGGATGAGTTTCGAGGCGAACTACACCATGGGGTTCGACAGGTCGGATGATGATAACGAGCGTGATCCCTTCAACTTCTTCTACGCGACCGCAACCGATTTCGAGCCGGAATACAATTGGTCGATCCGGGACCGGCGTCACCAGATGACCGGCTTCCTGCTCTTCGATCTGGGGCGCGGCGTCGTCCTCAACCACGTCTTCCGGTATCTCTCCGCGTCCCCGGTGTCGGAGAGCTGCGGCCCCACCGCCGCCAACCCCCTGGCCGCCCCGGCAGGGGAGCGCGCGGGCGCCCCGGCGGACCGCGTGTGCGCCGATGGTTCGGTCCTGAGACGCAACACGCTGCGGCGGGAGAACGACTTCTTCACGTGGGATCTGAGAGTATCGAAGGCCTTCCACATCGGAGGTGGACGGACGCTTGAACCGATCCTCGAGGTCTTCAACCTGACCGGTGCCGACAACTTCCTCGACACCGCGCAGACGGGGCTCCTGTTCAACTTCGACGGCACGATCCGCAGCGGTCTCGGCGACACGCGCCGCGCGCAACTCGGCCTCCGCGTCCGCTTCTGACGTCGTGTCGCACGTCAACGCCGGAGTTGACGGGGTGTCGTCTTACTGGTAGGATTTTGGCATGGACCGCATAGCTACCACCAAACTGTCCTCGAAAGGGCAGGTCGTCATTCCGGAGGCGATCCGCCGCCGGCTCGGGCTGCAGTCCGGGACCGAGTTCGTCGTGCTTGGGGAAGACGGCACGGTGATACTCAAGGTGATCGATCCGCCTTCGATGCGGGAATTCGATGCCATCGTTGCGCAGGCCAGGGAAGATGCGCGGCGCGCCGGGCTCCGCCGTTCGGATATCGCTGCTGCAATTGAGGCGGTGCGCTCGGCGTGAGGGTCGTTCTGGATACGAATGTCCTCGTGTCCGGGGTATTCTTCGGTGGCCCTCCGGGTAAAGTCCTGGAAGCTTGGCGAGATGGGCAGGTTGAGGTCGTCGTTTCCCGCGAGATCATCGAGGAATACGTCCGCGTGGGCCGCAGGCTGTCTTCCCGATTCCCCGGCGTCGATATGAAGCCCGTGCTCGACCTGCTGGGTGCTTCCGCGATGCTTGTTAAGGCGCCGCCTCTGCCTGAGCTGGTCTGTCGCGACTCGGATGACGACAAGTTCATCGCGTGCGCCGTCGCTGCAGAAGCAAGGTACGTCGTAAGCGGCGATAGCGACCTGTTGGAGGTCTCTCCCTACCGGACGGTCGTCGTTGTTCGTCCCCGAGCCTTGATCGACATGCTCTCGCAGGGTTGAGGCGCCAGTCTGCCGATCTGGCGCGATCGGGCGGGACCGGGCTCGTCCCAAACGGCAGCGCCACGCGCCAACTCCTGCAGCAATGACGGATGGACCCGCGCCTTCCTCGCGCCGGTCGGGCACGCGGATTGCACACTCCTCCGGTGGTCGCGCGACTAGTGCCCTCCAGGGTCTCCGGCGCGGGACCGAGGCACGAACCGTTTCAGAGGACCATGACAAGGAGGATTCCAATGCTGCCGACCATCATTCACCGCGCGCCGAGCCGGCGCCGCGCGGACTTCGATTTCGACCGGCTGTTCAACGGCCTGCTGGACCTCGACCGCTCGAGCCGCTCCGTGGCGGCTGCGGATCTGTACGAGACCGAGGAGGGCTACGGGCTCGAACTCGAGTTGCCCGGCTTCACGGAGGCCGAGGTCGACGTCACCGTGGACCGCGGCGTGCTCACGATTTCGGGGGCGCGTTCAGAGGAGGAAGAGGAGAAGGGCCGCACCTACCACGTGCGCGAGCGGAGAAACGAGCGGTTCACGCGCAGCTTCTCGCTTCCCGCCTCCATCCGCGGCGAGAATGTCGAGGCGCACCTCGACGCCGGCGTGCTCACAGTCGAGTTGCCCAAGTCGCCGGAGGCGAAGCCGCACCGCATAGCCGTGGGCGGTGCGAAGTAGAAGGCCTCGCGCAGTGCGCTCCACCGAGGGCGCTTCCGATGCAAAGAGGGCCGGGGTCTCCCCCCGGCCCTTTGCACTTCCACTGACGGTGGTCCCTGCTCCCGCGCCTCTCCCTCCGGCTCAGTCGGGGTCGAGGATGTCGTCGATCCTGGCGAGGACGTCACGCAGGTGCAGTTCCGTCGTGCGGTCGAGCCGCCGCCGGAGCACGCGTTCGATCGCGTCCTGGAGCCCGTGGAGTTCGCCCCGCACGAAGGCCCGGATGTCCGACTGCGACACGTCCACCGAGGTGAAGAAGTCGGAGAGGCCGGCGAAAAAGAAGATCGGGAGCGACAGTTCCTGCGTCATCAGGTACTCGAGCCGCTCCAGGTGTCCCCGCTGGAGATTCCGCCGGTAGACCCCGATCGGGGCGCCGGTGTCCAGCTCCCCCCAGATGGAGCCGCGCAAGTCCTCGAACAACTCGCCGAGGCTGTAGTGGTCGTCCCCGTTCCGGGCTTCCGCCTCGATCAACCGCTGCATGCGACCCGGGTCGAGGATCATGTTCACGACCCGAACCTGAATGCTCCGCATGCGGTCCACCGTCGACGGGTTCTCGATCTTCGAGAGGATGTCCTCGTCGACCATCCACGCCGGCGGGTCGAAGGCCTGTCGCGCGAAGAAGTCCATGGCCCGCCGCTGCGTCGCCTCATCCACGAATTCGTAGACGGCTCCGTCCTGACCGATGCGCTTTCGCGTGCGCGTCACCCCGCCCACCACGGTCCCGACGTGGCCCATGTACCGGTTCCATTGGCCGATCACGTTGTTGTAGAGTTCCGCCAGCTCCTCGTAGTTCTCTCCCTCACGCCCGTCGCTGCTCCACTCGATGAGTTGCGGGAGGATCCGCTTCAGGTTCTCGATCCCGAGATCGCTCGCCTCCATGGCGTCGGAGCCGATGGCTTCCGTCTGCGCGCTGGGGTCGATGGGCGTCGAGCTGCCGAAGTAGTAGACCGGGTCGTCCTCGACCTCACGGATCCACGCGTCCAGCGTCGGGCGCTCCTCGTCCGCGTCCGCATCGAGGATGGGGCGGTAGGCCCAGTTGATTGCGAAGCGGTCGTACTCGCCGATCCGCGGGTCGACGCACGCCCCCTCGTCCTCCGGCTGCGCGACGTAGTTGAAGCGCGCGTAATCCATGATCGACGGCGCGACCCCCTGGCGGCAGACGAAGCCCGGGGCCCGCAGCGAGTCCACGGGGAAGGCGGAACTCGACTTCATGTTGTGCTGGAGTCCGATGGTGTGTCCGACCTCGTGAGCCGCGACGAAGCGGATCAGCCGGCCCATCACCTCATCGTCGAAGAGGGCGCGGCGGGCCGCGGGATTCACGGCGGCCGTCTGAATCAGATACCAGTTGCGCAGAAGGTTCGCGACGTTGTGATACCACTGGATGTCGCTCTCGAGGATCTCCCCGGTCCTCGGATCGTGAACGTGGGGTCCCGAAGCGTTCTGCACCTGCGACGGCAGCCAGCGGATCACGGAATAGCGCACGTCCTCCGGGCTGAACTCGGGGTCCTCCTCGAAGGAGGGCGGCATGCGCCCCTGAATCGCGTTGCTGAAGCCCGCCGCTTCGAAGGCCTCCTGCCAGTCCTCGATGCCCTGGATGAGGTACGGACGCCATTTCTCCGGCGTGGCCGGGTCGAGGTAGTAGATGATGGGCTGCACCGGGTCGACGAGTTCGCCGCGCCGGAAAGCCGCCGTGTCGCTCGGTTCGAGCCGCCAGCGCGTCACATAGGTGCGCGTCACCACCTTCTGGTCGCTGCGGCCGTAGTCCACTTGGCTCACGTTGAAGAAGCCCACCCGCTCGTCGAAGATGCGCGGCTCCATCGGCTCGTCGGGGAGCAGGACCATCGACTGGTTCATCTCGATCGAGATCGAGTTCGTGCTCGCGTTCGAGGGGGGCGTCTGCGCGTTGTAGGTGAGGACGTGCCGCACCTCGACGTTGCGGGGGAAGCTCTTGACCCAGTCGACGTACGTGCGGTTCGAGTCCAGCGAGCGCACCCGGTATGCGTCGCGGCGGCCCTGGCTGAGCCCGAGCATCGGGGTGTCGGACTCGAACAGCGGTGTGGCGTCGATGACGACGCTCGTCGAGTCGTCGTTCAGCGCCTCGATGTCGAAGGCCCGCAGGATCGGCTCGAAGTTCGCGCCCCGCACGGCTCGCGCCACCGGGAGGGCCTCGTCCGCCACGTTCGTGTGGCGTACGACGCGGAGGAAGATCCGCTCGTCGTCGGTCCCGTTCCGCTCCCAGCGGATGACCTGCGTATTCGCCTTCTGGCCGCCGTAGCCCATCCCCTCCGGAACCGAGGCCAGACGGCTCACGAGCAGGATCTCGCGTTCCAGCAATGCCTCGGGAATCTCGAACAGCCATTTGTCGTCCACCCGGTGGACGTGGACCATCCCCGAGTCCGTGACCGCTTCCTCCGTGACAACCTCGGAATAGGGCGCCGGCCCGTCGTCGTCATCCCCACCGCCGGGGCGGGCGCCGGGACCGTCTCCGCCCGAGGCGGACGGCCCCGGGGCGGGCCGGGCGAAGGGCCGGATACAGCCGGTGGCCACGATCAGGAGCGAGAGCGACAGGATGAGGACGAGAGGGCGTGTGCTGCGCACGAGCTGGACCATGCTGTGGGCTTCCCGGTTCGGAGGTGGGCGTCGCGGGTAACGGCCGGGCCGTCGACCCGGCGCCCAACGTAAGCGGGGGGTGAATGGCTGGCCAACCTCGGCAGGTGCGTCCGCCTGCGCGCCGCATTGACGGATCCGCCTTGAAACGCGTAGCGTTCCGACAGTTACGCCTTGTCTCGTCGACGGTCCCCGCATTGAAACGTACGCGTGCGGAGGGCGCGACGGTTTATTGCCGAAGGAGGTACCCCGATGCGCATCCGCACCCTGGCTCCGTTCGCCCTGGCCCTCACCATCGCCTGCGGCGGGGCGGAGACGGAAGAAGCCGCGATGGACGACGCGATGACGGAGGATATGGCCGAGGCCATGCCCGACGCCGACGCAGCCATGGCGACGATCACGGACTACTGGCAGACCCATTACAACATGGGTCACGGCAGCATGGTCGCGAGCAAGTTCGCCGAGGATGGCCTCCTCTGGGGCAGCTCGGGGGCCATGCTCTACGGAAGGGAAGCGATCGGCGAGGGGCTCCAGTCGCGGATGGACGCGGGGAGTTCGGAGATCGCGATCCACCCCGGCGCGGCGATGGCGTTCGGCGACCAGGTTGTCGCGCGCGGACACTACGTGCTGACCGGCGGGGACGCGCGCAACTCCGGCTACTACATTGGCGTGGCCGAGAACATGGACGGAGAGTGGGCGCTGAAGGGCATGGTCGCCAATCTCGACACGCCCGATCAGACCATGTCGGCCGGCGCGATGATGGACATGCCCGAGGGCATGGGCGGCGATCTCATCCAGGCGAGCGGCGACTACTTCGTCACGCACTACAACATGGGGCACGCCTCCATGGTCGCGAACACGTTCACCGAGGACGCGGTCGCCATGCTGCCCGGCGAGAGGGCCCGTGAGGGTCGCGCGGCCGTCGAGGAGGGGCTGCAGGCGCTGTTCGACGCCGGCGTCACGTTCAGCGGCATGTCGGCCTGGTCCGCGCACGACCTGGACGAGGGACACGCGGTGGGCATCGGCACCTACGGCACCGAAGGCCCGGACGGGGCCGGCGGGGGCCACTACGCGGCCCTCTATTCGCGCGGCGAAGACGGCGGCCTGATGCTGCACTGGCTCCTGATGGGCGCGCACCAGGGGATGTAACCAGCCTGGAACCGGTCGGGTCGTCTCCCCGGGCGACCCGACCGGCATTCCTCCCTTCCGGCCCCTACGCTGTACGCGGCCTTCGCTAGGGGGTGGGCACCGCCCAATCGGGCAGGACGCCGGGCTCGATCCCGAACAGGAGCGGTCCCACGGCGCGGAAAATCAGCGTGATCACGACCGCGCCGATCAGGTTCAGGAATAGTCCCGCCCGCGCCATCTCCGCGATCCGCACGCGGTTGCTCCCGAACACCACGGCGTTGGGCGGCGTCGCCACCGGCATCATGAAGGCGCACGAGGCGGAGAGCGTCGCCGGGACCATCAGCAGGAGCGGGTGAACCCCCGTCGCGACCGCTACGGCCGCGAAGATGGGGAGCACCATCTCGGTTGTTGCGGTGTTCGAGGTGAGTTCGGTGAGGAACGTCATCGCGAGGCAGATGACGAGGATCAGGACGAGCGGCGGCACGGCCGACAGGCCGCTGAAGCCCTCGCCGATGAAACGCGCCAGCCCGGTGTTCTGGAAGCCGTGCGCGAGGGCGAAGCCTCCCCCGAACAGCAGGACGATGTTCCAGGGTAGCCGGCGCACCACGTCGGGCCCCATGACCGTGGCGGACTTCGCTCCGGGTGATCTCGTCGGGATCAGGAAGAGGATGGAAGCCATCGTGATGGCGATCGTCCCGTCGTCGATCAGGTCGCCATACGGCAAGAGCGACGACCAGCCCGGGATCGTGACCCGGCCGATCTCGATCGGTGCGCGGAAGACCCACAGCAGGGCCGTTGTGGCGAACACCGCGAGAATCGCGCGTTCCTCGAAGGCGATGGGGCCGAGCTTCCGCACCTCGGATTCGACGACCTCCCGGTCCACGGAGACATCCTCGGGCACGCGGAAGAAGACGCGCGTGATCAATAACCACGCGAAGCCGAGCATGAGCGCCGCAATGGGCAGCGCCATCACGAACCACACCCCGAACGAAATGGGCGGCGCGTCCGGAAACGTGATCGCGAAGATCCGCTGCAACGAAAGGTTCGGCGGCGTGCCGACCAGCGTCGCGATCCCGCCGGCGGAACAGGCGTAGGCGATCCCGAGCATGATCGCCACGGAGAATGCGCGCGTCCTGTCGCGCCCGAACTGCTCTTCCATGCGCAGGATCACGGCGAGTCCCACCGGGACCATCATGATGGCGGTGGCCGTGTTCGAGATCCACATGGAGAGAAAGGCCGCGGCCAGCATGAACCCCAGCACGATTCGGGCCGGGCCGCCGCCCACCGCCCGGATGACCCAGAGGGCGATCCGCCGGTGCACGTCCCACTTCTCCATCGTGAGCGCGATCATGAAGCCGCCGAGGAAGAGGACGATCGTGCTGTTGAAGTAGATGGGCGCCGTCTCCCCGGTCCGTTCGATGCCGAGGAGCGGGAAGAGGAGGAGCGGGAGGAGCGCAGTGGCAAAGAGTGGAATCGCATCGGTGATCCACCAAGTGGCCATGAGAAGGGCCACCGCCGCCATGCGGGTGACTTCGGGCCGTCCCGGCTCAAGGTCGAACAGCAGCGTCAGCAGGAAGAGGACCGGCCCGAGCCACAGACCGATGCGCTGCCCCCGCGAGCGCGTCACCGCAGGCGGGGGCCCGGCAGAGTCGTGTTCACCGTGGTGTCTCGACTCGCGCTCCGAACGCGTATTCGCCATGCGCTGCCTCGCCGCTCCGGGCCCGGGTTTCGGCCCCGCCCGCGCGGGACCGGTGCGCGGCGCACCAGATGGCGCGCCGCGGCCGAGGAACCTACCATCCGCCGCGAGACGCCGCGTAGTTTCCTCGCGAGGGCCGCTGGGCTAGCTTTGCGTCCCTTTGCCACTTGGCAGCGACGATCCCCGGCTCGGCCGGGGTCGCCCGGGCCCCGTCGCGGGCCGCGATCAGGAGACCCACGAAGAACGGTGACAATCTAGATGTTCGGTTCGGTACGCTGGCGATTGATCTGGATCGCCGTTCTGGTAGCTATTTGCGGTTTCGCCCTGGTGCCCGAGACCGTCGTGGACGAGGTGACGGGCGAGTCCGAGCGGGTCTGGCCGCTCAAGCTGGGACTGGACCTGCAGGGCGGCATGCACCTCGCGGTCGAGATCTACGATCCCGAGGGCACGCTGACCGGGCAGGATCTCAACGACGCGGTCGAACGAACGCTCACCACGATCCGGAACCGGATCGATGAGTTCGGCGTCCGCGAGCCGACGATCCAGCGCTCCGGAAACCGCATCATCATCGAACTCGCGGGGGTGGACGATCCCGAGCAGGCGAAGCGGATCGCCACGGAGACCGCGTTCATGGAGTTCAAGATCGTCACGGACGGTCAGGAATTCGTGGACGCCCTCGAGCGGATCGACCGCGCGATCGTGAACGAGGTCGGGATCGAGAACCTCCAGGTCACGACGCTGGAGACCGCGCCCGAAGTGGACCTCGGCGACATCCTCGGCGCGGCCGCCGACTCCGCCGATACCGAGGGGCCGGACGAGACGGAAGTTCCGGCCGAAACAGGGGATCCGGCCGCCGACTCCCTGGCGGCGGAAGACGAAGAGACGGCCGCTGCCGATGCGGCGGACGAGGCGGCTGCGCGGCCGCTCTCGGCCCTCCTCGGACAGGGGCGGATCCTCGGCGAGTATCTCGTGCCGCAGGAAGATCAGCCGACCGTGGCGGCATGGCTCGAACTCGAGAGCGTCCGGGACGCGCTCCCGCGGAGCGTCACGCTGCACTGGGGCGTGGAGCAGGTCGGGGCGGGCGCGGGATCCTACGTGCCGCTCTACGTGCTCGAGGAGGAACCGCTCATCACGGGCGACATGCTTGAAGACGCCGGCCCGGCGAACCGCGATCCGACGTTCAACCAGCCGATCGTGCCCTTCGAGACGACGCGGCGCGGCTCGCGGGTCTTCGAGCGCGGCACGGCGCGCAACATCGGCCAGAACATGGCCATCGTTCTCGACTCCCGGGTTCAGAGCTACGCCGTGATCCGCAGTGTCCTGAGCCGGCGCGCACAGATCGAGCTTACCCCCGGCGCGTCCTTCCAGGAGGCCCAGGAACTCGCGCTCGTCCTGCGGGCAGGCGCGTTGCCCATGCCCATCGAGGTCGTCGAGGAGCGCAACGTGAGCGCTTCGCTCGGCGAGGACTCGATTCGGCAGGGGCGCACCGCGTTCATCATCGGGATCGTGGGCGTGATCATCCTCATGATGCTCTACTACCGGGCGGCGGGCGTGCTCGCCGTCGGAGCCCTGCTCACGTACGTCATCTTCATGCTGGGTGGGCTGGCCGGCCTCGACGCCACGCTGACGCTGCCCGGCATCGCCGGCCTCATCCTCTCCATCGGGATGGCCGTGGATGCGAACGTCCTCATCTTCGAACGGGTGCGAGAGGAACTCGCGGCCGGGAAGACGCCACGCACGGCGGTGGACGCGGGATTCGGCAACGCGCTGTCGGCGATCGTGGACGCGAACCTCACGACGCTCATCACCGGGATCATCCTCTTCCAGTTCGGAACCGGCGCGGTGAGGGGCTTCGCCGTCACCCTCTGCATCGGGATCCTCGCCTCGTTCTTCTCCGCCATCTACGTCACGCGGACGCTCTTCATCATGTACCTGAACCGACGCGGCTCCCGGGAGTCCGTGAGCATATAGGGACGAACTCACCATGAGGGTCTTCCAGAACGCGAACTACAAGTTCCTCTCCATGCGCCGGCCGGCGTATTTCGCATCGGCCGCGATCATCACCATCGGCCTCCTGTCGATCATCTTCCGCGGGGGGCTGCGGACGGGCGTGGAGTTCACGGGCGGCGTGCTCCTCGAGGTCCAGTTCTCGGAGACGACCGACGTGGGCCAGATTCGCGACGCCCTGACGACCGGAGGCACGAGCGGCGTCCAGATTCAGCAGTTGAGGACGGTCGGGGCGGAGACCCACGACTTCCTGCTGCGCGTGCCGGTCGGGGAGGAAGAGGACCAGAACGCGATCCGGGACCAGATCCGGACGAGCCTCGAGACGCAGTACTCGGCGGGAAGCTTCGAGATCGTGCGCGGCGACACGCTGAGCGCCAAGGTGGGCGATGAGTTCCAGCGCACGGCGGTCATCGCCGTGCTGCTTTCCTTTCTCCTGACGCTGATCTACCTGGCCTTCCGCTTCGAGTGGCGGTTCGGCGTGGCCGCCGTCATCGCGACGGTGCACGACATGCTCATCACGTTCGGGTTCATCTCGCTCATCGACATCGAGATCAACCTCGCCACCGTCGCCGCGATTCTCACGATCATCGGGTATTCGCTCAACGATACGATCGTCGTGTTCGACCGCGTGCGCGAGAATCTCAAGAAGAAGCGGAAGGAATCGTACGACACGACGCTCGACCGCAGCCTGAACGAAACGCTGCCGCGCACGGTACTCACGAGCGGGACGACGCTGATGGCGCTGCTTTCACTCGTCGTGATCGGGGGCGCCGTGATTCGGCCCTTCGCCGGCGTGCTCATGATCGGCGTTCTCGTCGGGACGTATTCCTCGATCTTCGTCGCGTCTCCCGTTCTCGTCGAGATTCACGAGCGGGCACGCAAGCGCGCCGCCATCGCCGCCCGCGGCTAGGCAGCCCGGGCCAGGCGTGACCGGTACGGGGGGCGGGACGACGCTCTTCGACTCGCACCTCCATCTGACCGCCGCCCGCTTCGTCCCCGATCTCGACGAGGTGGTGCGGCGGGCCCGTGCGCACGGCGTACGCGGCATGGTCACGGTCGCGTCGGACCCGGAGGACGCGGAGGAGGCCGTGGCGCTCGCCGCCCGGACGCCCGGCATGTGGGCGACCGCCGGGCTGCACCCTCACGCGGCGGACCGGACGTCGGCGTCACTCCTGGGCGAGGTTGAGCGCATCGCCGGGGCCCCCGAAGTCGTCGCGATCGGGGAGACGGGTCTCGACTTCCACTACGACAATGCCGACCGGGCGGCACAGCTGCAGAACTTCGAGGCGCACCTCGGGATGGCGGCCCGGCTCGGTCTGCCGATCGTCGTGCACTCGCGCTCGGCGGAGGTCGAGACGGCGCAGCGGGTGAGGGAGTACGGCGACGGCGTCGCGGGAGTGCTGCACTGTTTCACCGGGGGCGAGGCACTCCTCGATGCCGCTCTGGAGGCCGACTGGTACGTCTCGTTCTCGGGACTCATCACCTTCGTGCCCGAACTGGCCGACTGGGCCCGCGAGGTGCCGTCCGACCGGCTCCTCATCGAAACGGACGCCCCCTACCTGGCGCCCGTCCCCCGGCGCGGACGCCGAAACGAGCCCGCCTACCTCACGCACACGTGCCAGCGACTGGCGGAAGTGCGCGCCATCGCCTTCGATGAGGCCGCGGCGCTCACGACGGGTAACGCGCGCCGCTTCTACGGCCTGGAGGACGCGGCATGAGCCGCCCGCAGGCCGGTGGCGTGCAGATCCTGCCCGACCATGTCGCGAACCAGATCGCGGCGGGTGAGGTCGTGGAGCGTCCCGCCTCCGTCGTGAAGGAACTCGCCGAGAACGCGGTCGATGCGGGCGCCCGGCGGGTGGAGGTCTCGCTCCGCAACGGGGGGAAGACCGAGATCCGGGTCTCGGACGACGGGAGCGGGATGAACCGCGAGGACGCCGTGCTCGCCCTCGACCGCCACGCCACGAGCAAGATCCGGAGCGTGGACGATCTCCGGAGCGTGCGCTCCTTCGGCTTCCGTGGCGAGGCGCTGCCCTCCATCGCGGCCGTCAGCCGCTTCGAACTGCATACGGCGCTGAGTCCGGAAACGGGCGTCCGGGCGCGGGTCGACTTCGGGCGCATCCGGAGCGTCGACGATGTACCGCGCCGGCGCGGCACGACGGTGACGGTACGCGCGCTGTTCCGCGACCTCCCGGCCCGGGCGAAGTTCCTCAGGAGTTCGGCCGCGGAGACGCGGGCCGCGGGCGAGGCGCTCGTACTGCTGGCGCTCGCGAACCCCAGCGTCGGTTTCCGGCTCGCGTCGAACCGCCGCGCCTCCATGGATCTCGCCCCCGCGCGGGACTGGCTCGAGCGGATCGGCCAGTTGTGGGCAGATCTCGCCCCCACGCTCATCCCCGTTGAGGACAAAGGCGGTCAGGTGCGGGTCCGGGGCTTCGTGCAGCGGCCCGATGCGGCGCGCGCGAGGGGCGGACGCCGCTACACCTTCGTGAACGGCCGCCCCTTCCGTGATCCCGCTCTCCTGCGGCTCGTGGATGACGCGTTTCGAACGACGGTCGTGGAGGGCCTGCGGCCGAGTCTCTTCCTGCGGATCGAGACGGCACCCGAGTCGGTGGACGTCAACGTCCATCCGGCCAAGGCGGAGGTCCGGTTCCGCGACCGGGGGAGCGTCGAGGCGGCGGTGCACGATGCGGTGCGCGCCGCGCTGGCCCGGCTCGATTCCACGATGCCGGTGGGGATCCCCGGTCAGGTGTCGGATCCGGAGCGAGACCCTGGAGCCTCCTCCCGCGAGGGCGCGGCGAAACCCCGCCGCGAGCCGCCCGCGGAGATGCCGCAATTCGCGCTCTTCGTGTCCGGGCGGGATGACGCGGGGGGGTCGGCCGAGCCGGGGACCGAAGGTGCCGCGGGGGGGCAGGGGGGCGTGCCGGAGGCGCCTTTCGCCGGCCCGGAGCTCTGGCAGCTCCACGACCGTTACATCCTGGCGGCTACTCGCGAGGGACTCCTCATCGTCGACCAGCACTCGGCGCACGAACGGGTCCTCTACGAGGAGATCATAGCGCGCTTCGAAGCCGGGGGCGGCACTTCCCAGGCGCTCCTCTTTCCGGTCACCCTCCAGTTCTCCCCTCCGGAGGCCGAGGCCCTCGAGGATCTCGCCGGACTGCTCGCCCGGCAGGGATTCGAGCTCGAACCGTTTGGCGAACGGACCTGGATTCTGACGGCGGCACCGCAACCCCACGCCCGCTTCGACGCCGAGCGCTGCCTGCGCGAGATGGTGCGGGAACTCGCGGAGGGTTCTCCGCTCGTGAACACGGCGCGCACCCAGCACGAACGCCTTGCGATGAGCATGGCGTGCAAGGGCGCGATCAAGGCGGGGGAGCACATCTCCCCGGAAGAGGCGAGGGAACTTTTCGACCGGTTGTTCGCGACCCCTCTGCCCGGACACGATGTCCACGGCCGTCCGACGATCGTCCGCCTGAGCGTCGACGAGCTCGACCGGCGGTTCGGCCGGGGGTAGCCGCCGCGTCCGTGGGGAGTTCGTCCGTACCGGCCATCGTGGGGCCCACCGCCTCGGGCAAGACATCCGTCGCCATCGAGGTCGCACGCCGGCTCGGCGGCGAGATCATCTCCCTGGACAGCCGCCAGGCGTACCGCGGCTTCGTGGTGGGGACCGCGGCGCCCTCCGCCGACGAACTCGCCGCCGCCCCGCACCACGGTGTCGGCTTTCTCGACCCGCAGGAGCGCTACGGCGCGGGCCGCTTCGCCCGCCTGGCGACCGGCTGGCTCTCCGACATCCGGGCCAGGGGGCGCATCCCCATCCTCGCCGGCGGGACCGGACTGTTCCTGCGCGCGCTCACACACCCGATGTTCGAGGAGCCCCCGCTCGACCCGGCGCGGCGAGCCCGGCTGCACGCCCGGCTGGATGAGCTCGAACGCGAGGAGCTGGTGCGCTGGGCGGCCCGCCTCGACCCGGCCCTGGCCGCGCGCCGCCGCCCGCTGGACCGGCAGCGGGCGGCGCGCACGGTGGAACTCGCCTTGCTGACGGGCGAACCGCTCACCCGCTGGATGGCCAGCGGCCCGACGGAGCGCCCGCCGCTGCGGACCGCGACCTGGGTGCTGGAGTGGCCCGCGCCGCTCCTCCGCGAACGAATCGCGCGCCGCGCCGACGCGCTGATCCGGGGAGGCGCCTGGCCGAAGGAGGTCCGCGGCCTCCTCGCCCGGGGTCTCGACGGCTCCCGCGCCTTCGACGCGCTGGGCTACAGGGACGTCGCGGCGCTCGTCCGCGGCGAGGCCGGCGTCGACGACACGGTCGAGCGCGTGTCGACGGCCACCTGGCGCTACGCGCGCCGGCAGCGGACATGGTTCAGACACCAGCTCCCGGAGGACGCGGTCGTGCTCGATTCGCTGGACGGGTCGACGACGCCGGCTCAACTTGCGCGCCGCATCGCAGATGAATGCCGCGAATCAGGGTGAGGACGGGACGATGAAGATCGGGATCACGTGCTATCCGACGTACGGGGGCTCCGGGGCCATCGCCACCGAGCTGGGGCTCGGCCTCGCCCGCAGAGGGCACGAGGTGCACTTCATCTCCTATGCGCAGCCCTTCCGTCTCATCCACTTCATCGATGGCGTCTACTTCCACGAAGTCGAGGTCAACCGCTACCCGCTGTTCGAGTACCCTCCCTATTCGCTCGCGCTCGCCGTCACGATGCACGAGGTGGCACGGCGCGAGGCACTCGACCTCCTCCATGTGCACTACGCGATCCCGCACGCCACGGCCGGGTGGATCGCTCGCGACATGCTCCGCGACGGAGGACGCGACGTGAAGCTTGTCACGACGCTGCACGGCACGGACATCACGCTCGTGGGCCAGGATCCGTCGTACTGGTCGATCACACGTTTCTCGATCGAGAAGTCCGACCGGATCACCGCCGTCTCCGACTGGTTGCGCGAGCGGACCCACCGCGACTTCGACTGTGAGCGCTGCGCGATCGAGGTCATCCCGAACTTCGTCGACCCGAAGATCTACGACCGCGAACGCTACCGGGGCCGGCACCTGCTCGCGCGGGCCGGGGAGAAGGTCGTGATGCACATCTCCAATTTCCGGGCCGTGAAGCGGATTCCGGACCTCATGCACACCTTCGCCCAGGTCCAGCGCGAGATACCGGCTCGCCTCATCCTCGTGGGCGACGGTCCGGAGCGGCAGCGCGCCGCGGAGATCGCCGCGGAACTGGGTATCGCGGAGCGCGTCGTCTTCCTCGGCAAGATCGATTCCGTCGCCGAACTCCTCGCCAGCGCCGACCTCTTCCTGCTCCCGAGCGAGCAGGAGTCCTTCGGGCTCGTGGCGCTGGAGGCGCAGGCGTCCGGCGTGCCCGTGGTGGGATCCTCCGGGACGGGACTCGACGAGGTCGTCGAGCACGGGGTGACCGGCTACCTGCATCCGGTCGGAGCGGTCGAAGCCATGGCGAGATCGGCGATCTCGCTGCTGAGCGATCAGGCGCGCTGGGACGCGTTCTCGGGCGCGTCGCGGGACAGGGCCGTCGAGCGCTTCACCATCGATCATATCGTGCCCCGCTATGAGTCACTCTACCGCAGAGTCCTCGCCGACGGAGATGACTCGGAGGCGCCGACCGCGTGAACCCGTTCGAAGCCTTCATCCTCGGCGTCGTCCAGGGCCTCACCGAGTTCCTGCCTGTATCGAGTTCCGGGCATCTCGTTCTCGGGCAGGCGCTGTTCGGGATCGAACTCCCCGGTGTCGTGTTCGAGGTCACAGTACACGTCGCGACGGCGTGCGCCGTATGCTGGGTCTACCGGGGACGTCTGGCGGGACTGATCCGGGGGGTGTGCGCGGCGGATCGTGCGAGCATCGGGGACATCGGACTCCTGGCCGTGGCCACGTTCCCGGCCGCCGTCGTCGGAGTGGGCCTGCGCGGCGCTCTGGAGCCCGCGTTCGAGCAACCCGTGCTCGCAGCCGCGATGCTGCTCGTCACGGGCGTCGTCGTCTGGTCGATCCGCCACCTGTCTCGCCGGGGGACGCGAGCGCGGCCGACGCCCGGCGGGGCGCTGGCGATCGGTCTGGCGCAGGCGTGCGCCATCCTGCCCGGCATTTCGCGCTCGGGGAGCACCGTCGCCGCGGCGACCGCGGCCGGCGTCGAACCCCGCCGCGCGGCCGAGTTCTCTTTCCTCCTCTCGATCCCCGCGATCGGAGGGGCCGCGGTGTTGCAGGCACCGGGTCTCGTGGAGGCCGGACTGGCGGCCGGGATTCTGCCCCTCGCGGTCGCCTTCGCGGCCTCGGCCCTGTCAGCGATCTTCGCCATCCGTATCTTTCTGCGCATGCTGGAACGGCGCGTGTTCCACCGCTTCGCCTGGTACTGCTGGCTCGTCGGCGGGGGGTATCTGGCCGCGGCCGCGGTCTGGCCGGCGCTTCGCGGATGACCGTTTGGATGGCTGTTGAATGACTGACGTCGGGGCGACCATGCTCGCAGAACAGGCAGGACGCTGGGCCGGGGAGCCCGTCGCGACGCTGCGTGAACACTGGGGCCGGGAATCGGTCTACGCCTTCGATCGCATCCCTTCGACCAACGACCTCGCCCGCGAACTGGCGGAGGGCGGGGCGCCGTCCGGCACGATCGTGCTCTGCCACCAGCAGACGGCCGGGCGGGGAAGGGCGGGCCGGAGCTGGAGTTCTCCCGCGGGAGCCGGACTTTACCTCAGCATGGTGTTCCGTCCGCGGGCGGCCACGGTTCCGCCGCTCGTGACGGTCGTGGCGGGTGTGGATCTTGCGCGCGAACTGAACCGGCGCTTTCCGGGCGTGGGGGCTGCCGTGAAGTGGCCCAACGACCTCATGGCGCAGGAGCGGAAGCTGGGCGGCATCCTTGCCGAGATGACCCGGGACGGGGAGGAAGGGGTTTTCCTCGTCGTCGGCGTCGGGATCAACGTCGAGTCCGGCCGGCTGCCGGACGACGTGAACGGAGCGGTGAGCCTGGCCGACTGCGTGGGCCCGACGCGCCTGGTCGACGTCGCGGACGCGGTCGTCGCCGGACTCGAGCGACGTCTCCCGAGGGTTCCCACATCACTCGACGCGGGGGCGCTCGACGAACTCGACCGACTGGACTGGCTCAGGAACCGCTGGGTGGAGCACCGGCTCTCGGATCGCGAACCGGCCATCGGCCTCGCCGCCGGGATCGCTCCGGACGGCGCCCTCCTGCTGCGTCCGCGCGCGGGCGCTCTGCGCCGCGTCGTCGCCGGCTCCATCGCCCTCGGCGGAGGCTGATCCCATGCTCCTCACGGTCGATATCGGGAACACCGAATCCGTCCTCGGGTGGTTCGAGGATCTCACGCCCGTCCACACATGGCGGATCGCGACGGACCGCCGCCGAACGGCGGATGAGATCGCACTGCAGCTCCGCGGGCTCCTCGGGGCGCGGGAGTTGCCGGCTCCGGAGCGGATCGTCGTCGCTTCCGTCGTCCCCGCGCTGCACCGTGTCTGGCTGGCGGTGGGCGGGACCTTCGACGCCCCGCTGCGCTTCCTCGACGGCGGCTCCCCCATCCCGGTCCGGCTCGACGTCGACCATCCCCTCGAAGTCGGCGCCGACCGCATCGCGAACACGCTCGCCGCGGCGGAACTCTACCGTCGCGACACCGTCGTGGTGGATCTCGGGACGGCGACGACCTTCGATTGCATTACGGCCGAGGGCGTCTTCGTCGGCGGGGTCATCGCGCCCGGCCCCACGACCGGTACGGACCAGCTCGCGCGCGCCACGGCGCAACTTCCGCAGATCCATGTGGAGAAACCGGCGCGGGTCATCGGCCGCAACACGCAGGACTGTCTGCTGAGCGGCGGTTTCTACTCGGTCGTGGAAGGGATCGACGGCATCGTGGGACGCATCGTCGAGGAATGGAAGCGCGAGCCGCTCGTCGTCGCGACGGGCGGATTCGCCGGGATCGTGGGGCCGCACTGCCGGAGCGTGGACCGCATCGAACCGGCGCTGACGATCACCGGCCTGGCGATCGCGGACCGATATCTGTTCGGCGGACCCGCCGACCCGGCCGGCTAGCTTCCGGAGCCGCGGAAGAAGGCGGCGCCTCCGCAGCACTTCTCCTTCATCTTGTTCGCAAAATCCGGATTGATCATCCGCACGATCAGATAGAAGATCGCGACGAAGAACGCGACCTTGACCACCATCCACACGAGGGGCAGGAGGACGGAAAAGAGGATCCCCGTCACCCACAGACCCACCGCGCCGGCGGCTACCAGCACTGCAGCAGCACGAAACATGTCAACCTCCCTTTCTGGCCGCCCCTACGATAGGCGCCCGGGGCGGGTTTCATAACCCCCGGCGACCGGATAGCCCCCTTGATCGGGACGGACTCCCCGCATATCTTCGGCCTCGCCTTGGCACTCACTGCAGGAGAGTGCTAACAGCCGCGGGGATCTCTCGCGGTTTTCAGCCGAAGGATCACCAATACCGAAGGTCCAAGGAGGGACAGGCAAGATGGCAACCGCCTCGAACACGAAGCTGAACATCTCCCCCATGGCCGACCGCATCGTGGTCGCGCCGCTCGAGGAGACCGAGGAGATGCGCGGTGGGCTGTACATTCCGGACACCGCGAAGGAGAAGCCCCAGCAGGGCACGGTCGTCGCCGTGGGCCCCGGCCGCATGAACGACGACGGCGAGCGCATCCCGATGGAAGTCAACAACGGAGACCGCGTGCTCTACGGGAAATACGCCGGGACCGAAGTTTCCCTGGATGGTGACGACTACCTCATCGTGAAGGAAAGCGACGTTCTGGCCGTCCTCTAGCCGCCACCGCGGCAGACGGCGGGTCAAACCCGTTGACTGATGCGCCCGAATAGCCGGGCGAAGGAGATGAAATGGCGAAGGATCTTGAATTCGATACCGTGGCACGGCAGCGCCTGAAGGCGGGCGTCGACAAGCTCGCGCGCGCGGTCAAGGTCACGCTCGGCCCCAAGGGGCGGAACGTGGTCCTCGAGAAGAAGTTCGGCAGCCCGACGATCACGAAGGACGGCGTCACGGTTGCCAAGGAAGTCGAGCTGGATGATCCGGTCGAGGATCTCGGCGCGAAGATGGTGAAGGAAGTTGCGACGAAGACGTCCGACGCCGCCGGCGACGGCACGACGACGGCGACGGTCCTCGCGCAGTCGATCTTCACCGAGGGCCTGAAGAGCGTGACGGCGGGTGCGAACCCGATGGCGCTCAAGCGGGGCATCGACAAGTCCGTCGAGGCGATCGTCGCGAATCTGCATTCGCTCTCGGTCGAGACCTCCGGCAAGAAGGAAATCGCCCAGGTCGCGGCCATCTCGGCCAACAGCGACCAGGAGATCGGCGATTTGATCGCCGACGCGATGGAGAAGGTCGGCAAGGACGGCGTCATCACGGTCGAAGAGGCGCGTGGCCTCGAGACCGAGCTGGAGACCGTGGACGGGATGCAGTTCGACCGCGGCTATCTCTCACCGTACTTCGTCACGGATCCGGACAAGATGGAGGTCGTCCTCGACGAGCCGATCATCCTGATCCACGACAAGAAGGTCTCGGCCATGAAGGACCTGCTTCCGGTCCTCGAGAAGGTGGCCCAGATGGGCAAGCCCCTCCTGATCGTGGCGGAGGACGTCGAGGGCGAGGCGCTCGCCACGCTCGTGGTGAACAAGCTGCGCGGGACGCTCAAGGTCGCGGCCGTCAAGGCGCCCGGCTTCGGCGACCGCCGCAAGCAGATGCTGCAGGATGTCGCGATTCTCACCGGCGGCCAGGTGATCTCCGAGGAACTCGGCTTCAAGCTCGAGAACACGGTGGTCGGCGACCTCGGCCAGGCGAAGCGGATCGTCATCGACAAGGACAACACGACGATCGTCGACGGTGCCGGCGACGGGGATCGGATCCAGGGCCGCATCAGCGAGATCAAGGTCGCGATCGACAAGTCGACGTCCGACTACGACCGTGAGAAGCTGCAGGAGCGGCTGGCGAAGCTGGCGGGCGGCGTGGCGGTCATCAACGTGGGCGCCGCTACCGAGACCGAGATGAAGGAGAAGAAGGCTCGCGTCGAGGACGCGCTGCACGCGACCCGCGCGGCCGTGGAGGAGGGCATCGTGCCCGGCGGCGGCGTGGCGCTTCTCCGGAGCCAGATGGCGCTCGACGGCCTCGAGGGTGCCGATTCGGACGAGAGCATCGGGATCCAGATCGTGCGCCGCGCGGTGGAGGAGCCGATCCGAACGATCGCCTCGAACGCCGGGGCCGAGGGCTCGATCATCGTCGAGAAGGTTCGCGAAGCGGACGGCCGGAACACCGGCTACAACGCGGCCACGGGCGACTACGAAGACATGGTGAAGGCCGGCGTCATCGACCCCACCAAGGTCACGCGGACCGCGCTGCAGAACGCCGCCTCGATCGCGGGTCTGCTGCTCACGACAGAGGCAGTCGTGGTGGAACGGCCCGGGGCCGAGGATCCCGCGGCGGCGGCCGGCGGCGGCATGCCCGGCGGCGGCATGGGCGGCATGTACTAGCCGTTCGCATGGGGGGGCGGTTCGCCGTCCCCGTCGCACGAGTGTACGAGAAGGACGGAAGGCCCGGCTTCGGCCGGGCCTTCGCGCATCCGGCTCCCGCGGTTAGGATGTCCCGCGATGTCCTTGCTCAAACTTCATTTGGGACCTTCGGTGGCTCCCGCGGGTGCGGTGCGGACGGCGCTGTGCGTCGCCGTCCTGGCGCAGGTGGCGTGCGCGGACGCAACGGGTCCGGACGGAGATCTCTGTCCCGCCGTGGCGGGGCGGGGCGCCACTCGCGTTACGCTGGCGCTCGCGCCCGGGGAGATGTGCGTCCTGCCGGCGGGAGGGACCCAGGTGGTGGAGATCGGGGCGGGTAACGCCTCGGCGCGCTACCTGATGGTCGTGCAGAGCGCCCTGCAGACGCCGGGGGCGACGACTCGCCTCCGGCTTGCGGCGCAGGCGAGGGGGGCGGCGGCCGCCCGGGTCCCACCGGTCGCCGCCCCCGCGCGCGCAGTACCGGCTGATGCGTTCGGCTTCGAAGACGGCGGAATCGGCCTTGAGGAGGCGTCGCGGGCCGAACTCGCCTTCCGGGCGAATGCCCGTCGCGCCGTGCTGGGGGCGCGCCCGCTCCGCCAGGTCCGCGCCGGGCCGCCGGGTCCCGGCTTGGCGCGCGCGAACACGGCCCCCTCCGCCGCGATGCCCCCCTCCGTCGGTGACACGGTGATCTTCAGCAATGCGGTGCATCCGGATCTTGAGGTGGACTGCGACGGGATCCACGACGTGACTGCGGTGGTCCGCGCGGTGGGCCCGAACTTCGCAGTCGTGGAGGATCTCGATGGGGCCGGCGTCGTGCTCGGTGGCGGTTACGAAAATGTCCTCGGAGCGCTCGAAAGGCGGGTCTTCCCCGTCCTCTCGGCTTACTTCGGCGAACCCGCGGACCTGGATCGAAACGGCGTCGTATGGATCCTGTTCACACCTGTCGTGAACCGGACCACGCCCCGGGACAGCGACACCCGGATCTCCGGGTTCTTCAATCCGGCGGATCTGGCCGATCCCGAGAGTTGCCCCGCGTCCAACGGCGGGGAGATCCTCTACCTCCTCGCAGCCGATCCCGACGGGCGGTTCTCCAAACCCGTACCCACGAAATTCGCCACGACCGGGGCGATCGGCGTGGCCGCGCACGAACTGGCTCACCTCATTTCGGCCGAGCGCCGCACAGTGCTTGCCCAGGGCTCGTTCGCGAACCTCGAGGTGACCTGGCTGAGTGAGGCGCTGGCTCATTCGGCGGAGACGTTCATCGGCATGTCCGGTGCATCCCTGCGCCCGGGAGCCAACTACGGTTTCGAGGAACTCTTCGCCAGTTCCAGCAATTTCGAGGCTTTCCAACTCCCGAACTTCCGACGCGCCGCGTTCTACCTGCACGGCCCGCACCGGACCCCCGCATTGGGGGACGCCGACTTGCGCGACCCCGGAGGCATTTCCTCGCTCGCCATGCGAGGCTTCGGCTGGCTTCTCCTGCGCTGGCTCGCGGATCAGTACGCGACGGGCGGCGGCGGACGGCTCGGCGGCGTCGCGGAGGAGGCCATTTTCCACGACCTGGCGGGAGGGGGGAACGGGCGTGCGCGGGGCATCGAAAATGTCGAGCGGGTCGCGTCGGCGCACGGTGGGCCGGCCACATGGGACGACCTCCTGGCTTCCTGGGCCCTTGTCCCGATCGCGGACGATCAGGCCGGCGCGCCCCCCTCGACGCAGGTGACGACACTGCAAATCCGTGACGTGTTCGCGGGTCTGCACCGGGAGCTGCAGGGAAAGCGCCCCTTCGCGACGGCCTTTCCCCTCCGCGCGACGGAAATCGCGCTCGCCGCCGGGACGGATGCCCGGATCGACTTCGAACTCGGCGCCTCGACAGGCTACTACTTCAGTCTCGAGAGCGCGGGGCCGCACCCGCAGATGCGTGTGGAACTGACGACCCAGGCCGGTCTTGCCGTCCCTTCTTCACAGGAAATCCGCATCGTTGCTCTCCGGATTCGCTGACCCGGTGTGGTGTCTGCCGGTTCACGCGCGCATACGGGCACGGAGCGCGAACGGCGGGTATCTTGGCGTCGGAGCAGCCGGACGACTCCGCGAACCGGCGGCCCGCGGACGGCGCCAGGGAGATCGACCTTGAGACACCAATGCTGAGACTGCGCGAATGGTGGCCACGCCTCGGGCTGGCGATCTTTGGCCTCACGCTGGCCGCGTGCGGGGGCGGGACGACGGATCCGCCTCCGCCTCCTCCCCCTCCCCCGCTCGCCACGGGCTGCGGAGGGGTGGCCACGCCGTCCGTCTCCGTCACGCTGGACCTGACTCCCGGCCAGCATGTCACGCTGGATGCCGCCGCGGACGTGCGCGCCTTTCGGCTGGCAGGAGGAGATTCGCCGCGCGACTACCAGGTGATCGTGCAGAGTGCGTCGCAAGCGCCCGGGCAGAGCGTGGACGGCTGCATGCGCATCCGCGCCGAGAGCGCCTCGGGGAACGTGACCCCGTCCCGGGCGCCCCGTCTCACGCCCGCCGGCGGAGAATTGAGCCGCAACCTTCAGCGCCGGGTGTCATGGTTCGAGCGTGAACGCCTCCTGCGAGAGCGGGATCTCCGGGAACTCGCGGCGGTCGGCGCCCAGCCCGTGAGGCCCGGGGCCCGGGGCCTCCACCCCCCGGGTCTCGCCGACGCGCTGCGGCCGCCGGATCTCGGAGACACACTCTCCTTCAGGATCGGCGTGGGTGCTAATCTGGTCGTTAACTGCCGCAACCCGACGACCGTCACTGGCGAGGTCAGGTACGCGGGAGAGTACTTCACCATCGTGGAGGACCTCCAGTTCCACGATCAGCCGGACAGCGACCGGTTCTCGGCGGAAGACTTCGAGGCCATCGGCCGGCAGCTGGACGAAATCGTATATCCGATGAACGTCGCCTACTTCGGCGAACCCGCGGACATCGACGACAACGGGACCGTTTTCGCCCTCATCACGGCCGAGGTGAATAAGCTCACGCCCGCCGGAGAGCGGAGCGTCGTCGCCGGCTTTTTCCTCGCGCGGGACCTCACCACCAGATCGAGCTGCGCGGCCTCGAACGAAGGGGAGATCTTCTATCTCGTGGGCCCGGATCCGGACGAGGACTTCGGCGCGGACATCAGTCTCAGCTTCGCGAACGCGCTCGCGCGCTCGACGGTCGCGCACGAGTTCGCCCACCTGCTCAACACCCAACAGCGCGTCACGCTCGGGGGCGGCAACATCTTCGGGGATCGAGAAGTCGCGTGGCTCGATGAGGGGATGGCTCACCTCGCCGAGGAGGTCGCCGGCCTCCGGGCCGCGGGCCTGGGGACGAGGGCGAACCTCGACCTGGACATGATCACGGCGAGCGAGGAACAACTCGCCATCTACAACCATTTTCACGTCGTGAATCAGATTCGCCTCGGCCGTTTCCTGCGGGGCGGCTGTCCGACGCCGGATCCCAATGGTCCGGCGGCCACGCGAGTGCTCGGCGATGCGGCCGGCGAAGATCCCGGCGGAGTGGAATCCCTGGCCTTCCGCGGCTTCGCGTACGGGTTTACGCGCTGGCTCGGCGACCAGTTCGGCGCGCCCGGGAGCGGGGGAGCGCTGCCCGGAAGCAGGGAAGAGGAACTGTTCCGGTACCTGACGTCGGGCGGGCCCGCGCACTTCAAGGGCATCACCAACGTGGAACGGACACTTCAGACCGTGGTCGGCGTGAACATGGAATGGGAGGAGATTCTCTCCCTGTACCTGACGTCGCTCATCGCGGATGACCGTGTGCCGGCCGCGGATCCCCGGACTCAGTGGTCGACCTGGAATCTCCCGGAGCTGTACAGGCAACTCAGCGAATCCAATCTCGGGGACAACTGCCCGTTCACGCGCGTTTTCCCGCTCACGCCCTCGCGGATGAACCTGCATGTATCGACGAACAGCTCGACCGAGTTCACGATGAACTCCTCCACGGGGCGCTACTTCTCGCTCGTGAGTTCCGGCGCGGCGCCCGGTGTGATCGTCGAGGTCATGGACCCGGCCGGCGCGGACCTTCCGGCGCGCGCGAGGGCGCAGGTTACGATCCTCCGGACGCGTTGACGGATGTTTGGCGATCGGACCACGCGACCCTAGCTTCCGCGTCCACTGACAGCTCCCATCCAAATCGTGCATCGACGGGTAGGCCGATGAACGACTCCCAGATCTCAATCAAGCTCCCCGATGGTTCCTCCAGGGAGCTGCCGCGTGGTTCCAGCGCCGCTGATCTCGCTGCAGCCATCGGCCCCGGACTGGCACGAGCGGCGGTCGCCGCCCGCGTGAACGGTGCGCTCACGGATCTTTCGGCCGCGCTCCCCGACGGAGGGGAGGTCGCGATCGTGACGCGTAACGACGAGGACCCCGACGCGCTGTACGTGCTGCGGCACTCCGCGGCGCATGCGCTCGCCACCGCCGTCCGCGAACTGTATCCGGGTGCGGGGATCGGCTTCGGGCCCCCGATCGATGACGGTTTCTACTACGACTTCGAAGTCCCGGCGCCCTTCACGCCCGAGGATCTGGAGACGATCGAGCGCACGATGGCCGAGGTCGCGGGGGCGGATGATCCGTTCGAGCGTCGCGAGGTCTCGCGTGACGAAGCGCTGGAACTCTTCGCCGATGATGCACTCAAGCTGGAGCGGCTGGACGAAATCCCGAAGGACGAGGCGATCTCCGTCTATCGCAACGGGCCGTTCCTCGACCTTTGTAGGGGGCCGCACGCTCCCCGCACCGGCGAGATCCGACACTTCCGCGTTCTGAACGCCGCGGGAGCCTATTGGCGCGGCGATGAACGCCGGCAGATGCTGCAGCGCATCTACGGGACGGCCTTCTATTCGCGAGATGCGCTCGAGGCCTACATCACGCGGCTCGAGGAAGCCCGGAAGCGGGACCACCGGAAGCTGGGCAGGGAACTGGACCTGTTCTCGATCCAGGACGAGATCGGGCCGGGGCTCGTGTGCTGGCACCCGAAGGGCGCGCGCGTGCAACTGGAACTCCGGCGCTGGATCGAGGACCTGCAGTACTCTCGCGGCTACGAGTTCGTGTACACGCCTCATGTCTCCAGCGAGGCGCTCTTCCGGCGCTCCGGACACCTGCCCAACTACGCGGAGAACATGTACCCCCGGATGGAGAGCGAGGACGGGGAAGCCTTCCGCGTGAAGCCGATGAACTGTCCCGGCCACATCACGATCTACGCGGCGAATCCCCGCAGCTACCGCGACCTTCCGGTGCGCCTGTCCGAGGTCGCCAACGTGTACCGCCACGAACGGTCGGGGACGCTGCACGGCCTGCTGCGCGTGCGGATGCTCACGATGGACGACGGGCACGTCTTCTGCACTCCCGACCAGATCGAAGACGAGATTTTCGTCTGTCTGGAACTCGTGGACACGGTGATGACGACGCTGGGCCTCGACTACCGGTTCGACCTCTCGACCCGTCCGCACGGGGAGAAGCGAATCGGCAATGACGAAGTCTGGGACATGGCGGAGGACGCGCTGCGCGAGGCGCTGGAGCGCGGCGGCCTCGACTACGAGCTGGACGAGGGCGGGGGCGCCTTCTACGGCCCGAAGATCGACATCAAGTACAAGGACGCGATCGGGCGCGAGTGGCAGGGGGCGACCATCCAGCTCGACTTCAACCTGCCCGAGCGCTTCGAACTCGAGTACATGGGCCCGGACAACAAGCCCCACCGGCCCGTGATGATCCACCGCGCCATCTTCGGCACGCTGGAGCGCTTCACGGGGGTGCTCATCGAACACTTCGCCGGCGCCTTCCCGCCCTGGCTCGCGCCCGTGCAGGTGCGGATCCTGCCGATTACCGACGGGCACGCGCCGGCGGCCGGAGACATCCGCGATCGCCTCGCCGCCGAAGGGCTGCGCGTGGAACTCGACGACCGCTCCGACACCCTCGGCTACCGCATCCGCGACGGGGAACTGCAGAAGATCCCCTACCTCCTCGTCGTGGGAGACCGCGAGATCGAGGCCGGCACCGTGGCCGTCCGCGCCCGCGGCGCGAAGCGCAAGCAGGAGGTCGTCCCGCTGGATGAATTTGTATCTCGCGCTCGGGACCGGGTGGAAGAGAAGGCCCTCTCTCCCTGACGTTGGGCGGATCGTGAGGGGTTCGTCCGCCCCCGCCCCCCACTCACCAGATTTCCCTCGGTCTTGGGGGTTGCACATCTATCTATTCCGGTAGAGTATCGGCAGCCGAAGCGTCGCCGAACCTTCCAGGTAGCGGGAAATCCGGGAATCCTGATTTGACCAAGAGTCCGCACCCGCCTCTCTACACGTGCCCCGCCAATGGCGTTTCGGGCCGGAAGCGGATCACCTCCTCGCCAATGACTCGCCGAGCCCTTTCGTCGGCTGGGATCGTCCTCATCGGCGTGTCGCTTTCTACTTGCGACGGCGGGGAACCCACGGAGCCAAGCCGGCCCCCTCCTCCTCCGGGCCCCCCGCCCAACCGGGCGCCCACGGCGGTCGGAACCATGCCGGCGGTGGAAATGGCCGCGGGCGATTCCGCAACAGTGCAGGTATCGGGTTTCTTCAGGGACCCCGACGGCGATGCCCTGACCTATTCCGTCAGCACATCGAACGCGGGAGTGGTTACGGCGGCGATCACGGGGAGCACGCTGACGGTGCGGGCGGTGGCGAAGGGGCGGGTTACAATCAGTGTAACGGCCGCCGATCCCGGCGGCGCGACAGCCGGCCAGACTTTCGAAGTCGTCGTTCCCAACCAGGCGCCGGTCGTCACGGATACGGTTCCCCCGCAACGCCTGACGGCCGGCGAGACCCGCGCATGGGCCGGACCCGAGTACTTCGCCGATCCGGATGGCGACGACCTGACCTACACGGCGGGTACGACGGATGCGTCCATAGTGCTCGCTCTGGTGTCCGGCGACGAGTTCGGGATTGTGGCGGTCACACCGGGAACGGCGACCGTCACCATAAGCGCGACCGATGGCGACGGCCTAAGCGCCAGCCAGAGCTTTGAGGTCGTCTCCGAGGCCCAGCTTCCGGTCATCGTTTCCGGCGTCGAACCCACGGTTCTGCTCGAGGGGGCAAGCGCGACGATCAGGGGCTCCGGCTTCTCGATCTTCCCGGCGAACAACGCCGTCCTGATCGATGGCTTGCCGGCCACCGTGACAGCGGCGAGTCCGACGAGTCTGTCCGTGATCGTCCCCCACAGCGACTGCCAGCCGCCTCGTCGGGCCCAGTTGAGCGTGACCGTGCTGAGCCTCAGCGACGCGCGCACCGTCGGGGTGACGCCCCGTACTTCGGAGGACCTCGCGCTACCCTTGGGCTTCTACCGCTACAGCTTTGCCGGGAACGGGTGCCTCCATTTGCCCGGGGATGCTTCCGGGGGGAAGTACATCATCGGTGTCGTCTCCACCTCGGAGGTGCCGTCCTCTCTGACACCTGTCACGATGACGAGCATTCTCGGCGATGCGACGGTCCTGGCCGATGCACCAGCCGTGGCCGCGTTCCAGCCGCTTCCTCATGCGGAGGGGATGGCAGAAGCGTCTGCGGGAAGGGTCCCACCGACGCTGGCAGCGGCCTCCGATGGCACGGGAGTCCCTCGCGGTCAGGAGAGTTTCGGGCCGGAGCGTGACTGGGAGCGCCACAACGAAATGATGGCAGCGAATCAAGAACTCTTCCGGTCGCTGGGTCCCCTGCCTCCTTCACTGGCGTCTGCCCGACAGGCTCGCCGCTTGGTCGTCAACGATACGGTGACGCTGTTCGCGGACTTTGAGGGGGATTGCACAACTCGGGGTCAGGTCCGCGCAGTAGTCCGGTTCGACGGTGACCACGCTGTCTGGCTCGAGGATATGGACAACCCGAGCGGCACGTTCACAAACAGCGAGTTGGGCGCACTGGACGCCTTCTATGCCTCCCATGTGAAAGGCGTGCACGACGAATACTATGGCGGCCTCTCCGATGTCGATGGAAACGGCCGCGTGCTGATCCTAATGACAAAGGAAGTGAACCGTAGCGATGGAGAGGATTCCTTGACGGGCGGTTGGGTCTGGTTTGCCGATCTCTTTCCGGCTGATCGATGCGGTACGAGCAATCAGGCTGAGATCTTCTTTGGTCGTGTTCCCGACCCAGGAGGGGTCTTCGGGCGGACGTGGACCAAGGAACAGATGCTGGACTACTACCCGTCACTGCTGACACACGAAATCGCGCATCTTGTGCAGGCGAGGGCCGAGATCTTCGAAGGGGCTGATTTCACTGCGTGGGAGTTGGAGGGAGGCGCGACCCTGTCGGAACAGTTGGTGGCGTATCGGCTGTTCGGGCACGGATCGGGCCAGGATCTGGGCAATACCGCCTTCCAGCGTGGTAGGGATTGGTATTTTGGGTGGGCCCTCGGGCTGGCAGAGTTCTTCGGATGGGACTCGGATGACCCGGCCGGCCTCCGTCGGGTCCCCAACGCGCCGGAACAGTGCAGCTGGATGGGTGGTGCACCGGAAGGTAACGACGGACCGTGCAGGGGCTCCATCAGGGCCGTGTATGACGTTCCGTCGATGGTGTTGCGATACGCTATGGATCGCTGGGGCGGTGAGTACCCGGGAGGAGAGCGAGCCTTGATGCGTCGACTCAGCCAGTCTCCTCACAAGGGGTTGGCATCGCTGGGAGAGGTAAGTGGTGGCTGGCGGATGGAAGCGATCCTGGCTGATTTCTACGTGACCCTGTGGATGGATCTGAACGGTTGGGAAACCCATGGCATGGCGTCTTGGGATCTCGCCGACATATGGAGGGGATTACGTGAGAGCAGCCAGCTTCGGCCCTGGGTGTCGAACTCCCCCGCATTCGAAGGGAGTTGGAGCGTTCGCGCTGGCTCGACGTTCTATCTTGACTGGACTCCGCCCGTCTCGCGAGGGCCAACCAGCCTCAGGGTGACGTCACCGAGCGGCGCGCGCGTACCCGGCCACATCGCGGTGTGGGCCCTCAGGGTTCGCTGAGGGCATCGCCCATGGCATGATGCGTGCCCCCCGCAGCCACCTGTGCGCTCGTCGTTGACAGGCAGGCCAGGGATCTTTCGGTCGTACTCCCCGACGGAGGGGAGGTCGCGGTCGTGACGCGCAGCGACGAGGACCCCGACGCGCTCTACGTGCTGCGGCACTCCGCGGCGCACGCACTCGCCACGGCTGGCCCTGGACGACTTCGTCGACAGAATTCAGGCCCGTGTAGGCGAAAGAGCTCTCACGCCGTAAACCGTACCCGGACACGCCCCCCCCAATTGGGTTGGCACGTTCTCATCGAAGGCGCTACTCTTCCCGTCCTCCGCGTGCAAAGCCGCTCCGTCCCATTTGCATCCAGGTATGCGATTGATCCGCATAGCTTTGTCAGCCAACCCCGCTGCGTCGTGTCGCGACGGCCTGCCGAGCCTGCAGCGATCCGCCCGGCTACGCCGTATTCGCCACGCCCTCGCTTCCGTGGGACTGGTTATCGTCGGCGCATCGCTTGCGACGTGCGGCGGGGGAGAACCCACGGCTCCCACCCAGCCCGCACCGCCACCGCCACCGCCACCGCCACCCAACCGGGCCCCGACGGCCGTGGGCACGCTGCCTGCCATCGAAGTGGCCGTGGGCGAGTCCTCACAAGTGCCGCTGTCGGGCGCGTTCAACGATCCCGACGGCGATGCACTGGCGTACACGGCGTCGAGTTCGAACGCGGGGGTGGCGACGGTCGCAGTCTCCGGTGCCTCGGTGACTGTGACGGCGGTGTCCAGGG